>Ga0307513_10000032_pt1 | contig 186668 bp, 187 predicted proteins | sample 15_EM_MG_FD_202174 | JGI IMG/M metagenome (GOLD analysis project Ga0307513, IMG submission 202174) | Populus trichocarpa ectomycorrhiza microbial communities from riparian zone in the Pacific Northwest, United States - 15_EM | ecosystem: Host-associated > Plants > Roots > Unclassified...
ACCTAATCATCCTCGAAAAGCCCCTCGATCGCTTTATAATTGATCTTCTTGGAATAACTCCTGCGCATGAGCATGTTCTTCGCACTGTCGGCAGGGGTAGCAGCCATTTCCTTGTTGTTGCTGTCGCGGTGTTTGTTCCTCTTGCGCTTTCTGGCAGTCTTGATGATACCATTGCGGAGGTCAGTTTCCTTCTTTAGGCGTTTCACTATAATATCCATGTTAGCCATGCCATGGCAATTATGGGGAGGGGGGGAGGTTAAAAGAAAAAAAGGGAAGATCTTGCATTCTTGTTCACGCAAGTAGTCCTTGTTAAGCTCCACCCAGATCTTCTCCTTCAGGTTGCGTTCCTCTTCGGTGAGCAGGGCGTTCTGGACTTCAAGGTCGTCGTCGACGTCGTCGAGGTTGTCCGGGTCATCTGATATAGTGGAGGCGGCGCGTTCGTCGCATACTTGGCGGTCGGCCTCTCGGAGCTCTTCCATGATCGATGTGGCAGAGCCATCTAATAGAGAGGCGATCTCGGACTCGATCACTTCCTCCGCGATGACGGAGTGTTGGTCATCTTGGGCCTTTTCGACGCCTTGCGATGTGGGAGGGTCCACGATGTCGATTGGTGTTCCGGGGAGTGAGGAGATCGGGAGTGGAGAAGGGACGGGGAGTTCTGGGATCACGAAGCCGTCTGCGTCCAGTCTGAGGGGTCTATCGAGGAACGTAAGTGGTGCTGGGGCGCTGGGGGGGGCACTTGGAGTCCCGGGGGGAGCGCTGGGAGGGGCACTTGGAGGAGTCCCGGGGGGAGCGCTGGAAGCGGCACCTAGATCTACGGGAGCAGCGACAATAGTGAGATCCTGGAGATCCTCAATGACTTCTCCATCATCATTAACTTCCCTGACCCTCTTGCGCCTCTTCGAGGCTTTCGGCCCATAACTGGGTGGGTCGTGCGCTTGCTCCAACCATATATTTCTAAATTCTTCAACAGTCAAGTCTCCGCTCTTAGTACCTCTGAATTCATCCAGCCGCTTCTGGATAGTCAAGTCTGCTACTTTAACAACGTAAACTACCTCCCTAACAGAACGGCGGAAATTGTTCATGCGGGCCGCGAGGATCAATGCGGCGCCACAGATACCCGATGGCCGACGGCCTTGGACCATCCAATCGCGGGACATACGCTGAATGATACGGAGGGCATCGTTAGCGACCTTAGTCTGTTCACTGCCGAAGTCGAGATGCTTTGCGAAGCGGTAGACGTAGACTGTAGGATCTATGTGTGGTAACCGGACTTCGAGAATTTGAACGAGTTGAAGGTAGGTGTGGCCGAGTACGAAGACATTTACCTGGAGCGGTGTTAGCAGAAAGAAGCCCGTCGACTTCGAGTGGAAAACTCGCATTCAGTATGTCTGAGAAGTCAATGAGCATGTGGGAACTCTTTTCGAGACGACAGACAATGTATAGACAACAGGCGACGACGAATTGTGTTTTGCGACCTCTGTTGAAGTTGTGCGTAACGGATAGGGTGAACCATCGCTGGGCGTGATCTGCAAAATGTTCGGGGCAATTGACAGCACCGGCGAGCTCAACAATTCTGCGACGTCCTAGAAGCTCTCGTCAGTTGAGAAAAAAATAATATTAGGAGCAACACAGGGTGTGAGTAGAATAAAAATAGGACAAACCAACCATTCTGAATTATCTGTTCCCGACTCTCAAGACTATTCCCACTCCTAAACCTTCCCCCACCCCCGCCAGCATGAGTCTGCCCCTCGGCAACATAACTCCCCTGAACTCTAGCAGCCCCACTGCTAGTCTCCCCAAAAGAAATTTCGGAAACAATAAACGAATCATTAACGACGTGGCCACAATTCGTGCAGACAAGTCTCCCGGTGGAATCATCGAAATCGGTGGGGTTCGAACTCCCACAGGACAGGCAGGTGTTCGACATAGTGACTAATTCGGACAACGGTCAGGCAAGAGTTGCAACCGCTACGGCAAGCTAGACGCGGGGCGCGCACTCCCAAAATATAGCGGGTATGTGCTTATGAAGGGACTCCGGCGCCCGGGCAACAATGGGATAAGAAAGAAATTAAAGAGAAAAAGCGTCAGTGGTGGAAATTTTAATCTAAGTTGGAGATGGGTTGTTAGAGAGAGGAAGGGCACGTGAAGCGGAGCGAAAGCTATGATACGTGGGACAGAGTCAGTGGAGGCCAGCCCTCAAGCACTATCGGAGTCCTGGCCAGTCATAGAGTGGAGATTAGATAAGCATTTCGAGATCTTGGCGGTTGAGGCTCAGAGACCTATCTCCAGGATGGGGTTGGGGAAATGTTTGGGAAGCAGAGCTCTCCCCCGCTCTACGGTATCATGGGTTTTCTTGGAGTTGGTTCTCGGGTAGGCAGTGCTCCTGCGGCTATGCTGCCCCCCAGACTTGCCACCTCAAAATCGAGTTACACTCTCGAGGGGAGAAACTCACCAACCCTAACCCTCCAAGATCCATTGGAAGCTAGAACGCGCATTAAAAAAGGGCTTCACACGATAGCCAGATAGCATATGGTAGTTAAAGTATCGGTAGATCGGATCGGATATTCTCTCGCACCGCATCTTGGTTTTCCTGAATAGGTGAAAATAAATCTCAGTTAATCCGAGTGATATCATGTGCAACAACACGCTGCGCAACTCTCAGGGTCTTCTTGGAGCCCAAAAGCCTCGGAATCTGTGCACTACGGGTGCGGCCCATATCCTAAGCAAACCGTAATACCGCGATGATGACACGGGACCACTGCAGAGGCAAAAAGTAGCTATATTTCACCAACCCGAGACATTCTTTCGGTTTCGGCCTCAAGGTTCGACGGAGTAACAGGACCAGGAGACTTGGCGATGAGCCCAACGAGCCAAAGCAGTAAGGCTCACAATGGAATTCGAGTCCCCCCCCCCCCGGTTATCATGGTCTTTGTTCAGAATACAAAGATGGTTCTGCCATAATGTTCTACATATACATGGGTTTTCAATGATAAGCGCTTGCATAGGATTTTATGTTATTTTTTATGGATTTAGCACAGGAAATAGTGTTTCTCCACTTATACAGTAGCTAGGAGCAGTGAGGGAGGTGCTGGTGTAGTAGCCGTCCGTTCTAGCACTCACAAATTATCAATCAGTTCGTAGAGAAGCTCTGGCTTTTTAGTGGAGGAAGCACATGTCATCACTCGTGACAAGTACTCGGAGTGAGACTAAAACTGCTTGGTTGACATTTTATTTGAAACCATTCTAAACTATGGAATTCAAAAAAGCACTAATTTTCGCCCTTTTATTCTCGCTGGACGAGATTCGTCAGCGCTGATATGCTGCGAGCAAACACTTCCTATCTTTTAGTCGTTCGGAGTGTGTTCTGCTCGTCAATCCACCACCAACACAGACTCTCTATGATCAGCGTGCCCAGTCATCTCCTACTTCCTAGTTGCACAACATCAACTCCGAATATGAAGTTCTGCAAGCACTTTAGGTGTTTCCTCTGCGTCGGGTCCCATAGGAGCGATTGCGTAAGCGCGGACACCTTTATACCAACAGAAGCACCACCAGCACCACCAACAGCATCCCGTTGTTTCATCCTGGGCCTTAGCGGAGCCGGAAAGTCCACATTTCTATGCAGGCTAAAGACAGGGAAATTCCAAGGGACGCAGCCTACAGAAGATTATGACGGTATTATACCAACCTTTCCCAACCAACCCCCCACTACTGTCCCTATGCTACAATAGCAAGCTAATAAGGAAAAAATAAATATCCAACAGTCCGGGAGGTCCCCCTCTCCAACCAAATCATGAACTTCATAGAGATAGCCAGAAGCGACCGCCGCAACTTCCGCCTTCAATTCATGCACTTGGCGCCCCTGTCTCCCATCGGGTTGCTCTTCTTCATAGACACTAGCAGACGGGATCCAGAAATAATGAAATCTTTGGAGGAACTGGTCTACGCACTAATGTACGCGAGGAGTAGGGAGTGCCGAGTGCGCTATTTAGGGATTGTCCTTAACAAGCAGGATTTACTACTCGGTGGTGATGATCGGTGGAGGGGAGGGCTTGAGGTTGTCAAAAGGATGGTGTGCGACACCATGAAGGAGCTACTCTCCCAGCAGCAGGAGAAGCAGGAAGCGCTGGAGCTAGTGGCGCCGCTACGCTGGGAGGTATTTGACCACGGGGTGAGCATGAAGACTGGCACTGGGGTTGAGCGGATCTTGAGGGGGTTGGAGCTGGGATACCGGTAATGATGGAGGAGGAAGGCGGCATTGAGGGGTGAGGGAAGCTTGCTAGGGTCGGGGGTACATGATGAAATTACGTGGTTCGGCTTTCCCTCCCCTTGCAGGAGTGGTGGTGGTCGGGGGCGTCATTAAAAACCGGAAAACACAGCCCCAGTTTTCCGGTTTTTGATGACCCCAGAGTACCGGTACCGTAGTCCGTGCGTATAGAGCGAGCGTATGATAGTCCTATCCTAGCATTACGCTGGAGTTACTCTTGTGTGTGGGTCTTTTCTCTGCTTTCTTTGTATTGCACTTGTCTGTTATTGTAGAGTAGAGCCTTGTGTTAATTGTGGAGTTCAAATCGAATGCGGACATGAGTGGAGATCACCATCCATTCAACTAGATCTTGTGTCGTTTGAAAAAGGTATCTGCAACGATGATCAGGGAGGCCAACAGAACGGATCAACAATGGCGACTCTAGAAAACACTCACGCGTGCTCTCCTCACGCTCCACAGAAAAGAGGGTGCATAAGTTGTTATCCAGGTCCTACCAATACTGGACTCCACAAGCGACCATCAGTTGGCCGGGTCCAATGACGTGTCCCAGTCCCAGATGCCGTACTGTGGGTACTACGCATCAAAAATGCCTGGATCGCAAGCGAAAGCTCGGTATAATATCAGCACTATTGCCAAGGCAGCCAGAAGGAGGGGTGTGCAATATTACATCACGCACAAGTATTTCCTTTTTTCCCTTCCCCCATCTAATTAATCCCAACGATCTCCAACTCCATCCCACGCTCCCCAGATTTTCTGTCTGGGTAGAATGGATAACCGTTGGGCTCGCACAGAGCACAGAGCACAGGCTACACAAGCGTACGCAGCCAAGAGAACTTTATATATAAAAAAGGGAGGGGCAAGAAATAAAAAATAATCGGAAATCTCTAGAAGCCCGTCGAAGCCGATATTGTTATACCCCCCCCCAAAAAAAAAACATGGTGATGATTTTTATCGTTCTCTGATCAATATTCGGTACCAGAGTAGTGGACCAGCCAGGCTAAATTAGTGATATCAACTCGACCGATCACTACCATATCCCCAACCGTGGTAGGGATCCTGGTATGAATGATACATGTTGGTTTTTTCATGGTGGTGTTTTAAGCTAAGGCGGAGTATGATAAAATAGGTCATCTCGGTCCCGAAAGGAGGGTGCATGGAAGAAGGGAGGAGGGGGAATCGGAGTTGGAGTGCTGTTGCAAAACAAGACCCGAACACATGGCGTAGGGCGATTGATTTTAGTGGTTTGACGAGTGATAGGTAATGACGGCGGTTGTGAGAGAAGCGAGGGTGATGGCATGCCGGGATGAACGAGCCTCCTACCGGTGGTGAAGAGTAAGGGGAGTGAGTGGTGGCAGTACGAGCTGTTGCGAAATTAAGGCCAGTGCATTGTTTGGCTCGCGAAGAACGCTTGAGCGTTACCGTAGCTTGGAAAGCCAATAAGTCGAGGCGCTGGTGGAGAACTTGTGTGCGGTTCGGAAGCCTTTGATGATAGGTCTGGGGAAAACCAGGTGTTTTTCATACTGGAAATGTCGCCCTTGTAGATATTGGTGATAATACAGTATGGTAGTGAGGTGTGTGTGCGAAGGTCGACCTTTGGGGCCATTATCGAGTCCCCGGTTTGGCGGGCGGTTATCCGGTCACCCGCTGCCTGTGAAGTCCGGAGCTGCTCCGAGCACGGTAGGAAGACCCGGATTTATTCTTTAAAGTATGATACTCCTTGAACACCGGATCTTTATGTAAATTTTCCCTCGGGTCTCTCACCAGGGCATCATATTTGATCCCTGCTGGGCTGGCATTGGTACCCAATTCTCCCCGGTCCGCAAAATCTCAGAGACAGTACGGTACCCTTTCTGAACATCCGCCGTATGATAGCTCGGCTTGATTTCGAACCAGATTTCAGAGAGCAAGCAAGGAATTTAAGCACGGTTTCTTTTGCCCCGCGGGTTTGTTATCTTCAGTGCGGATTTGCGCTCCAATTGACTTTCTGGTAGTTAGCTGGTTTAGTGATGGGCGTGGGAATTATATCCATGGTAGTAAATTCAATAGCAAATAAGGTTATCCTACCGGTACTCATAAATGAAGCGGACAACCTCTTCTGCCAACTTGAGAGAAGATGGCTGTTTACTCCAATGAACCCGGCATATGCTTATATGGCGCCGGGGCCGTAGACTTGGAGCAGTTTTGTCTCATTTCCTGGTTGACAGTGTATTGAAGTATTGAGAATGATCGTGCAGCGGCAGTATGATACCGTACCTCAGTCTTAACAACCAGCACCCGCCAACCAGAGCCCCTGCCAAGAACTGACCAAAAGTTCAGATCAAGACTTCCACAATCTCTCAACTTTCTCGCCACCTGATAACCTCTCCATCAATCACGCTGATGTTTTTGGATGAGTCTGGATACTTTTTTTCTCTCTCTTTGTCTTTAACTTAACCCGTAATTCCACCGCTCGTTTATTTAAAAATCCCTTTGGCATCGATCCCTAGCAGACAGCTGCCGCCAAAATTCAATAATCCACCGGATCACTATTCGTTGGCGATTCTTAGCTACCGGTAGCTTGTCATCACCCACCCCACCTGCGAAGACGGTAGGTGATGTCATATAACTCTGCAAACTACTGGAGCAGCTCCAAGGGCTCGGATGATCCATTCGAAAAATACAAATCCCAGCGAAGCGCTCGAAGTGGGCTTCCAGGCTTCAGATCACGCAAGAAAGGTCAGGCCGCAGCGAGGCTCTTGAGGCTTGTAGCTTTCGTGTTTGTCTTTGGTGTGCTCCTGACCATCTACTGGCAGTCCAATGATGTCCATTCCGCACCCGGATCGGCCCCCCGTGTTAAACCGGCGCCTGTTGGAAGACCGCCAAAGCCGAAACCAGCCAAGGATGCAAGACAGATAGGGGTGGAGAAGGCTACGTTGGTAATGCTTGTTCGGTACTCCACTCCTGAATTGTTCGTTGCATAATTCATCCTCAGCTGATTCTTCTATTCTTTTTGGCATAGAAATTCAGAGCTCAAAGATGCCCTAGGCTCTATGAAACAGATCGAGGATCGATTTAACCGTCATTACCAGTATCCTTGGACCTTCCTTAACGATGAACCCTTTACGGAAGAATTTAAAAATCATACCACTCGGATGGCATCAGGAACCACAGAGTACGGGCTGATTCCCAAAGAGCAGTGGAGTATGCCAGATTGGATCTCCGAAGATAAGTTTCAGGAAGTCATTTCAAGAATGTCGCAGGAGCGTGTAATATACGGCGATTCTCGAACTTATCGACATATGTGTCGGTACAACTCTGGCTTTTTCTTCAGAGACAAGCTTCTAGCTAAATACGACTGGTGAGTTACATTCCGACGCGCGTGAGTCCATGCCCACACTACTCGGCATATGGCTTCCCATTTCGCCCTTTGCTGACGGACGGGTGTCCGCAGGTATTGGCGTGTGGAACCAAGCATCGGGTTCTACTGCGATATGACCTATGATCCGTTCACATTTATGCGCGAGCATAAGAAGAGATATTCATTCGTGATTACACTACCGGAGTATCTCCCGACAGTCGAAACACTGTGGAAGACAACTCAGGAATTCGCCAAGCTGCATCCAGAGCACATCGCAAAAGATAATTCATTGGGTTTCATAGCAACTGATCCCGATAAAGGGTGACACCCCCTGACTACTCCCCACTTCCTCCACATGCCACTACTACATGCCACTGACACCTCATCAGAATTCAAGAAACCGACTACAACCTGTGCCATTTCTGGTCCAATTTCGAGATTGCAGACCTCAATTTCTGGCGTGGAGAAGCATACGAGAAGTACTTTGAATTCCTTGATAAAAAGGGGGGGTTCTATTATGAGAGATGGGGTGATGCACCTGTTCACTCTATAGCCGCTGCTCTGCTCCTCCCTAAGGATCAGATTCACTTTTTCGGAGACGTCGGCTACAAGCACGTTCCATGGTACCACCCCCTTGCTTCAGATCCCTCTCCCTCCTCTCACAACCCCTACAGCAGATCTAACGGCCAGACGTTTAGGGGTCGATGTCCGTCAGATAACGAAAGCCATGACACTGCAAGGTGCATGTGTCCTTTTGATCGCAAGGAGAGCTTTGATCACAATCAGTGGAGTTGCCAAAACAAGTGGAACAAATTTCATGGTGGGTCACTCGATTTAATCTCATGAGAGCTTGGGACTGACTTTCGCATAGGACTGCCTGAAAACCCTATATTTGAATGAGCAACCCATTACTATTTTATGACTTTTTTTTTGTCTTTACAGAGCTATCCCTTCACACCAAGAAGAATTGAAGTGTATGATGGAATGGTAGCTCAAAACATTGCCCCACCCTAGGCCTAGTTCGGCGCGTCTCTTTTATGGCATAAGAGCAACCTTCATAGCAAACTTCCCACAACAAAAAGCTTTTTTGTAGGGAAAGAGGGGGGGGTGTTCAGCGGGCGTACAATGTCGTGATATTTTTTATTTCTCCTGTGTTTTCATGGAGAATATTTCTGCTGGAAAGGATTGGATTTTAGGGTTAAAGGGAAGAAAATTATTTGTCATATCATACTAGCTTTTTTTCCTAATTCCCTTTGTCAAGGTTATTACCATAGTATAGGATACGAATAACTTGGGTTTTGGCAGCTGTGGCGTCGTTTGGTTTTAGATGATGGGCGAATTTTTATCATATTCCTTACAGATAGCGCTAAGGGGACTGCCGGAAAAGTGCTCGAGCGGGGCCGTCTTCCGTAAATCTTCACCTTTATTGTGACTGTGATAACCGCCAAACGGGAATGCCTGCAAAAATCGTAATGCCTTTTTATTAGCATATCCCGTTTTTTAGCTTTTATCGCAATAGGTTCTTGTTGGTGCCGAACACGCCTTTATTTTTATACTCTTTTTTTTTTCCTTCATAAAACGGCTTCAATTAGCGGGATTATGGGAAAGTTAAAAACGCCTACCGTACCATGCACGAGAGCAGCGACAAACCAAGAGAGAGAAAAAACGCATCCGTACCCATACCTACCACTCAAACCCCCTCCCCCACACCCCCATCAACAACGAAAAAAACCCCCTCCTTCCTCGCCGCCAGCCGCATAACGTCCCACTTCGCCTCCCCCTCCCCCTTCCTCCCTCCCACTTGAAGATCCTCCAAACGAACTACCCCCTCCCGACCGCCAACCTCATCCCGTATCCCCCTTAGCGGTTCCACCCCCTTCGTATCCACCGTCGCAAGAGCCCGCACGAAGTGCAAGTGATCGCGCAAGTCCGCCCCGTCGCTGGCACTCATGGGCAATGCCGAAAGCCGGTGTAAGTGTGCGATTGTGGCCGGTTGTATGGCTTGCTCCGTGGCTGCTACCGCGCGGGAGGAAGGGGTAGGGAGGAGGGCGCGGACGGACCAGGTGGGGGCTTTCAGGAATTTCATTTCGGTTTTTTGGGTGACGGAAGGATGGTTCGTGGGGGGGGGGGGGGTGTTGTGGGTTGATGTTGTGGGGATGGGAGGGAGGAGGAGGAGGATGGCTGGATGGTGGGTAGGTGACGGTGGGGTCATTTTGTGTCACTCGGTTGTCACTTGTTTGGCGGAGATTTTGTGTTACCGCCGTCACTTCGCCGGTAGGGCACTCAATTTCACACACTTTTGGTGCGGTGATGGGAGGGAAAGGATATCCCGTGGTTAGGTAGTCCGAATTGGAGGAATACCAGTAGGTCCACTCACAGAAAGCTGACCTAGCCAATCAACGGACTTGACCTACCTGTGGTTGAAGGTGGGCCACCGCTTGTGTTTTATCATAGGAGGTAGAACAAGAGTAGTGCCTGGAAATAGGTTGAGGGATTGCAAGGTGAAGACGAGGGCATGAAGGTGGTGTCCATCTCTACTTTGCAGTGCTGGAACTCGCTTCCGTTTATGTTCCTAAAGCGAGGTGGGCGATTATGCTGCTGAGTAGGTGGGCTGGCAGAGTACTGGTACGCTATCGTACCATAGTCCAATACCACACCGCACCTATCCAACACCGCAAACCAACTCCGAGGTCCAGCACAAAACACAATCACCACACCACAACAGTGCTACACTACCGTAGAAGTTACTCCACACCTTACTAATACTAGTCGGGCTTTATCCTATAAACCATCAGCAGTGCTCATCGTGTAATCCAAGGGCGAGGGAAAATCGGAAAAAAATATCAGCAAGATGGTTAGAAGGGAGTAAGCAGAACAGTCAATATAAATAGAAAACAATAAGCTCCGACGGACACAAACAAACACAACTTGGAGTGGATACTGTGAACTGTACCAAACAAAGCACATCATCCCTCCCACCAACAACAGAGATATCCCAAACCGGTGGGTTTTTTTTAAAAAATCTATCCCCCAATCATAGATTGGCCCTTATATTAGTGATATCGGGAGAGCTACTTGAAACTCCCGGAAAAGATCTCCAAAGCTCTTGGGTTTAGCTTAGCGGAGAACCAATGACATCGGTTCTAATCTAGTTTCAACGAACCCTTGTCTCTTTCTTTCTTTCTTTCTCTCTGGGGAAGTTTTGTTTGTTGATCAATGGAAGTATCCATACTCGAGTACAGATTCCTAATCTGCCAGCACCACCACCACAGCTGTGAGCTCTCCAAAAAAATCAAAAAAAAAATCAAAAAAAATCATCCATACCTAATTGCTGCCCGCAACTCACCTAGTAGGTAGGTAAGCACCACAGACACACCCCCTCGAGCTGTGGCCAAAAAGCACAATACCAACATCATTGCCCAAAAAATTGACGTCGAACTTTGTTATGATAGTTCAGTTAGCCGCCACCACCAATATATCGAAGTAAGGTACACTGCAGCACAGCAGCTAGTACGATACCAACTGGCATGATAACGTACCGTACTCGCACATAGCATAGCATAGCACCGACATTTACCGGTAATTCATTTACGAGTACTAATGCAAATCCCACCCCACCACCACCACCCGACATCACCCTCAAAACCAAACCATCCATCATTATTCGTAATCCACTGCGCGATAATAATAATAATAATAATAATAATAATAATAATAATAATAATAATAATAATAATAATAATAATAATAATAATAATAATAATAAACTACTCCAAAACCCAAGTTTCACAAATCCCGATGCTTGCTTGCTTGCTTAGAACTTGCTGTATGGTACTACCTACCGTATGATACAGCGTATGAGGGTATCGGATTAGTACCGTACCGCACACTGCAGTTGTAATATAGTAAGTAAGTAAATGAATGTACCACCGATGTCACAGTCAGGAAAGCACGGTAGGTTAATTAGCACATGCACTTCCGTGCTTTCTTTGTTCTCTCTCGCCGGTTTCAGGTATTGGACCACATGTTACAGTTGCACTGATGGTTTCACACTTCGCTGCGAGAAAGATGGAGGGAGAGGGAGAGGGAGAGGGAAGACGTCACGGAGCCTCCCGTATTTACTACGCCATGTTGCACTCGGGCAAATATATACTCGAGTATATTCATCTACGTAGGTGGGCGCTGTTACATCGGGGACGGTGCTGATAAAGAATTTTCCGAGGCTCAGGTTAGTTCGCCTTCGCCTTGGTTTTAGCTCGTCGCCCTTACTGAATTACGTTGATGCTCACCCCCTGCCGATGCCCACAGGGTTCTTTATCATAACGGTTCTATCTATCTATCTCGATTTTGCTCGAGTGCTGGTATCGTAGTTTGATTCAAGTTACCCAAGGCATCCTATCTTTACACTATCGTACGAGGACTGCACCTTCATGGTCGTTTTTCTTTTCTTTCAATCGTGGTCTCCAAATTTTGTTTTCTCTTCTGTTTCACAGTGGATTTAGGCAAAACCCTCCCTCTCTCCCCACACAATGCTTGCGTGTGTGTGCGTGCGTCAGTTTTTGCTTTTTTGTTTCTGGTTTTAGTTTTAGTTTTTTCCTTTCTCCTTGGGAGTGAGAGGGAGATAGGTCGCCCGGATAATGGCCTCTTCTTGTACTCAGTACGAGCATATCTACGCACATACATGGGCATATATACGCATGATATATTGTTCAATCTCCTGCCTTATGGGATATGTTAGAGGAAGTATATAGTACGGTGTGTGTAGGGATGGATGAATGGGGTAATGAGCGTTGTTTCTATAAGAATAGATAAATTGCAGGTGGAGGTAACGAGGGACGGTACTTGGCTTCCTATGAAATGCAAGGCGGTGCTTGCAACGTAGGATAGCGTGCTCGACTGTTGTAAGATTTGTTGTTACCAGGGCTGGGCTGGACTGTGATTCGGTTGAATGACCGAGCTTTTCTCGTTTTGGAGGGGCTTTTTTGGCATATGTTTGCGCAAGAAAAGAAAAGGGCAGGGGAATGTGAAGAAGGGAAGGCGGAGTACCGTAGAACATTACACTATCGCGCGGCACCCTGCTGCATGGATGGATGGTGGGCAGACGAGCCCATCACAAAAGCAAAAGTCCAGAATAGTATCAGAACGAGAAAAGCTTGAGGATCGACTCCAAGCCAGGTTTTACCACATCCATCTGACGTCTGAGGACTTGACTGGACTGGGGAAAGGAAGGGGTTAGAGAAAAAAGGAAAAGAAAAAGATGGCTGCTGCAGGAGCCTTTGGGAACCGTAGAGTCTGAATTTCATAACTAATCGATAAGAGGGCAGATGGGTGTGTGCGGGGATTGTTGAAAAATGAATAAAAATTCGTCCTATCAGGATACCAGACGGCCCTCCACCTGCTTCATGCACACATGTCTGTGGGAAGAAAAGAAAAGAAAAGGCATGGGAAAAAGATAGATATGAGAGATAGGTGGTGTTGTGGCGCCTCTGGCAGAGTCGATATTGCGGGGTAAAATAAAATGGAAGCTTGTCGTCGTTTCGACCACACCCTAATCTTTTTTGAGATCTTTGGCTGTGTTGATGGTGGTGGTGGTGAGGTACTCTAGAGCAGGGAGGGTGATGGTGATGGCCTTTGCGGCGGAAGAGACCCTACGGAGCTGCAGCTCCGTCTAAACGAGCTCCAGAGCTGATCAATGCTCCAGTTAAATTCCTTGAAGCAAGGGCCATTGGGTGCTGGTCATTTTTCTGGTTGCAAAGGTGAAAGAGCTATGAAAGAGCTTCCTAGCTACGTGCAAATTGATGAATCGTACCGTGAAGATCACATCTTCCATTGCCATTCCCCATGACGATATGAAGCAGCCATATTCAAGGCCTAAATGAAAGATCGACGGATGTGACGCTCGACCGATTCCCAAGTCTGCCTAAGGCTTTGGATTAGCCACCACTTCTCGTTTTTTTTCCCCGGGGTCCAGACGTCAATGTGCATATTTGGGAAAACGTACTCGAGGTCGAGTACCACTGTTTCCCAGAAGGGACACCGATTTTTTGATGAATGGAATCAACCATGCCAGTAGACACAGTGTTGGCACGAGAACACCCCAAGCGATAAACCAAAATCCTCTATCCTCCTTTTCCCCTTTGCCCAAGAGGCTTCTTAGTCCGATATCAGTGTGCCGGGATTTCGGCTGAGACCGGGCGGTTTAGGGTTTTCAGCCCAGGTACCAAAAGACCGCGAGAAGGAAAAAAATCAGTGTGGATCTGACTTTGAGGAAGCCCGTGTTTTTCCCTCGTTTCTGGAAATGCCGCTACTCAAATAGGGACGCAAGAGCTCCTGAAGTTCTACTTGATCACGAGCTCTGTCAGCCCTTCCTATCTTGCGCCGCCCAGACCCCCACCAAAAAAGCACCGCGCCGGTACCAGTACTGCACCTATGAGCCTTTGAGCCATAACTTATTGTCAATTCCTCTTGGACCCGTTTGTTTCCTACCACAACCTGCCCGGGAAAAGGGTAACAGCAAGAGCCCACCAATCCTCATTTGTCCACGATAAATTGCCTATCACTCGCAGCAACAATGCCAGTGGCACCGCGCCCTATCATAGAGGCGAGGTTCTTGTGATTAACCGGCTCAGTGACTGAGAACAATGAGCCAAATACAAAAGAGAGCAACTGGGTCACACAGGGAAAAAAAGAAAGAAGAAGAAAAAGCAGCCCTCTATTTATCTCTGGGGTCAACGGGCATCACCCACCCCAGTAATAATTGATGCTCATTGCTGACATCCATACGGTACTCGAGTACATAGCCTACGGGCTGCGGGCCTTGTCCTTGCCGTCTGATGCGGCAAATTTTTATCCGCCAATCTATTAAATCAATATGGGTCGGCCCTGAGACTGAGGTACTTATAAAGGTACCCGTACATATTATCAATGTTTGCCTCATGCAATGATAAGCTTGTGTACTGCAGGCAAAATATGTTTCTACCGTAGAACTCAACCATTCCTCGTGCCTGACGTTTCACCAGGGGTTTAGACCTTTGACGATAGGGGACGCGGAGAGAGAGAGAGAGAGGGCAAGCTGCCAGGCCAATCAACCCGTTCGAGCGGCGCCCGAGCCATGAAGCTCAAAATTTCCGATCGATTCCTTGCAGGGTTTCAAAAGCGGCACACCACAACACCCACAATCCAGCCAAATCCCAACGCTGCTTGGTTGAGTAGCGAGAGTGAGATCAAACACATTCCTTCTGGATCCGACAAAAAAAGAGTGAAGTGGGTGGGGTGTGCAGCCAGGGCGATTTTTGATTTACTTTTTCTTTGCATCACTGGGGACCATGCGAGCTTCTGATAAATTGGGCCGGGATGGCTGGATAGATTTGTGCTGGTTATGAAATTATTCAGCTGCACACGTCTCTTCATATTTCCGGTGAGCGGATTGGCATGCGAGAATGACCGCGAACTTTGAAGGGTGTCTCCATCAAACAGATGCATAGGCCGAGCTATGATACTGATATTGGCCTATTTTGAAGGTGTCGTGGCCGCGGAGAGTTCATCTACCGTTAGTTCGTATCGTACATGTGTGCACAAGGAATTCTCGTGTGTGTGTGTGTGTGCAATGAACCAAATGTGAAGAGAAGGAAGGTTCAAGATCCTTTGTCTGTTTCGCTAGGATCAGGCCGTTTTCAACCTATTTCGTAATTGAACCCTCCGCGATTCCCATGTGTTCCTTCGGGGCCAACAGAACTTCCACCATTCCAGCTACTTGGTACGGGTACCGGGAGCTCAAGGAGGGGGAGCTTGCACGTCACCGAAAGAAACTTCAAAGTTCGGACCGCGTGGCCATCCTTTAGGCACACAGACCTTCGTCTTCATCAATGACAGTGGTGGCCGACGGGGTGTCCCGGGCGACGATATGAAGCAGGAAGGAATGTATCAAAGAGGCTAAAGCACTAAATCTCAAGAATCATCCTTGGTCTGAGCTCCGATAACCGAAGCCCGGTCACCAACGGTATGGGAGGCGATAGAATGATGATTTAGGTGAGTGGCGGCAATGTGGCAACGAGCCGATGCTGCAAGGATCGTTTATGATATCGGTACTCGTATGGAGAGAGCAGTGTCAAAAAAACAGTGGGGGACCCCACATGACCATAGGATAAGAGAGCATCAAGTAGCGAGTAGGAGTGGGTGAGAAACGAGAAGCATCTCCTCCTCTTCTTCCACCATCGTGGCTATTATTCTGTCACACATTTTTTGCCGGCACCAAAGTACCGGCCCTGCCTTGAGCGTTAGGTTTACCCTAAAATCTGGTTCCAATCAGACGGATGAACGTGATCCATTCTTAGTGTCTTTTTATGGAAAGTTACGCGGGTGAGCGAGAAGGGGCCACACAGAACATTGACACCGGAAGAAAAGCAAATCTCACAACAACAGCCCAGCCAAAAAGATTCAAGTTCGGACCACGAAGAAGAATAGAATAAAAATAAAAAGAGATATGCAAGCTTACTGTGGCATGGCGGAGCCATGGTGATATTATTGGAGCATAAGGATCAGAGGGAGGCCAATAAAGGCAGTATTGCTTTTGTAGTTGGTATTTCTAAAGAGGGGAAATTTTACGAGTTGCATGAGCGATTGAAGCCATTCATTCATTTATCCAAAATAATATTATGTTTTTGTTTTTTTTGGAGGGAGGGGGTTCCGAATTAAAAACTGATTCGTTGGGCTGGCAACGACTCCTCGACGGGTTCCTGTCCTACAGCTGCAAACTGCAAGCCTAGCCTGCTTGAGTCCAAACCCCTCCTCCAAACTCGACTTTCCCCATATGCTAAACGGTGAAGTCCTGTTCCAGAATTCTCCAACGGGCCATATCGACTACAAATCAGACCAAAAAGACAGAGCCTACCGGGGCGATCTACAATGGGGTACCATCTCGGTCTTGTATCGGTATGGGGCTACTGCTCGAGCATACCTTCTGCACGGACACCAATGGTGAGCACGACTGGCGGATCAACTGGCTCCCATTGAATTTTGGGATAGGGCCCATGACCTCTTCCGTAGCCTCTCGTTACTTTATGTAGGTTGAGTGGGTATGGTACGGCACTCCATACTGCGGTAGTAGCGGGGGGTTAGTGTAGCAGTAGCGATACCGATAACAGACCTTGTCAATTCTGAAGCCCCCCAGCAACTGCTCCCTTGTCATCGCTACCGGTATCAGCCAGCCATCCAAATCGTTTCCAACCACATAAAATAATAATAACAATGGTAATAATAATTCCAAAACAAACAGAGAGAACGGTGTGAGAACTGATGGGGCTATCTTGCGGTACTGGTACCTCTGTATTGAAGGCTTGGTACGTCCCCTTCGAGGATATTCCAGCGAGTAGCCTACGGTACCGATAGCACCGTACCCAAATGGAAAGGAAGAGAAAACATTGGGAATTGCCCGGGCTAACATCACTTCCTAGAATATCGCAATAATATTTTGTTACCTTCCCCTTCTACCTTGCCCACGGAGAGAGTGTAGAGGGGCCGCATCTTGTCTTGTCTCGTTCTATGGCCCCACGATCCGGCGGTTCCTCCCTCTCCCGCACTCTCTCTCCCTAGCGCTCTCACCACCTCCCTCCAAATACATGCCAGTACCAATACCATACATTCACCTTCTCACTCGTTTCTTTCATTCCTCAAGTTCCTCCCCCCCCCTCCGTCATTGCATACTGCTTTCTACCAAAAATTTGCCAACATTCGAGCTTATCCCTCATCGAGTTTTCTTGCAGTAATTGTTTTCTTCCTTTCCGTCGGCTGAGCCAGATTTCTGGCTCAGCAAAATCCGGCAGATCACCACCATTCACCCAAAACTACTACAGTCTCACCGAATCATCGCCTTTACATAGCACCACTGCAATCTTTTGTAGCCGACCACACTTTTTTTTTTTTTTTTTGCTCTTGCACTCCGCCCGGTTTCTACCCACCCCCCCCCACCTATCCTCTGCCATACTACATACATAACAGGCCGGCATACATACATACATACATACATCCATACATCCATAGACTGCCATACTGCCATACACACGCTTTCGTGAGACCACTCGTCGCTCCACCCAACACTACCCTCTCCCTCTCCCTCTCTCTTCATCCACCTTCCGCATTTTTGACACCAGCGGCGACCCGACCTCTAACCTGCTGCCAAACAACGTCGAGGGCTTTTCATTTCTTTATTTCTTTATTTTCCCAAGGTTATTACTCTTGCAGCAATGGCCGTCTTGCAACACTCGCCCTAGCCGGACCCTACAACAAACCAAAGACATCGATCTCTCGGATTCGACAAACCATCTTGGTGTCGGAATTCGAGAACTCGGGATAGAGACTACGTCAAATTTTTTCGAAGCGGCAAAAAAAAAAAGCAGAGATACCCCCTTACCCCTCCAACACAAACAAGAACGAGGCCCGAGACCTGAGCTCCCCCCAAATTTCTGGCCACTTTTTGTGAAATTTCTTGAAACTCGAAAATGGCATCAGAGGCAGGACCCCGTGTGGTCCAGACCGGAAATGCAACCCTCGCTCCCCCGGTAAACAATGACATATCTATGCGAAGGCCCATGGAGAGAACGCCCAGCATGGCTATTAGAGCTGAGAAAGAGGATTTGAAGGAGGCAGCAGAAGACAGCTTCAATGTTATCCTAGATCTGAATTTGGATGGCAATGTGCGATGGGTTAGCCCTTCATGGGAGGATGTTATCGGGTAAGTTTAAATTTGCCGTTATCGAGAGGTGCTTACAACGTCCAATCACTGACACGCAGCTCAGGACCACCCGTGAATCGGTTCAAGACAGGCCCATTTCAGCCATTCTTCTAGACGACAAAGACGCATTCAAGAATGCCGTTGAGACTATGCAAAATGATGATTCCAGGAGCTTCAAAGTTCGCTTTTCGGTGCTTGTTGGACTTAAGTCCAAATTGGCTAGAGACCCTGCTGCGGCCGCAGCTTTGGCATCCGAGGAAGAGGCATTCCCAATGGAAGGAGTAAGAGAGGAAGAGAATATATTGACCCTAGAGGGTCAAGGCATTTTGATCTACGACAAAACATCTGGCGAAGCTAGTCATGTGAGTACCATAACAGAATCTGAATGTTTGGACTATCATTGACTCCCACTAGACAATGTGGGTGATTAGACCCTTTGTGGAACCTAACGAAATCACCATCGACCTCCCCCCAGTTCTTGTCGAGTCGCTTGGTGTTGGAGCTGGGATGCTGGCTCGTTACTTGACTAGTCTGGCAGAACAAGGTGCCGTGGACCCAGCCAACAACCCTCCACCAATGCCCGTACTTTGCCGTATTTGTGAGCGACAGATCCAGCCTTGGTGGTTTGAGAAACATTCGGAACTTTGCATGTTGGAACACAAAGCGGAGAGTGATGTTCAATTATGCCAGGAGAACTTGGGCATGCATAGGCATGCAATTGTCAAGATTCTGGACGCAATGGAGCGGCGTTCTTCTCGACCAGTTTCCGGTGAGATCAGTGTTGCGCCTTCGCCAATCGAATATCGGGGGTTACCTATAGGCCCTTCATCGTCAACCCCATCCTCCGGTACAGCCTCCCCGGGAACACCACCCCCAAGGCCTCGCGACTCCTCTGCTGGAGGGTTAGGCCGTTCCCGCTCCTTCCCTGCACGGCGGCCGTTAGTACGAATTGTAGAACTACTACTCGATTTGTGTGATACTGCAATGGAGATTAGCACACCGGCTATTAAGGAGTCCTATGGAGCTGTTGAATTAGGAACTTTCCGTACTCAATCACCGCAATCGGAAGCACGCATCAATCAGGTTCTTCAGTGGTCATCACCCACTACGAATACTTTAGATGAAGAAAAGGGATTGGCTTTACTGTGTCAGGATTCGGAGGCTGTTGCTAAGGCAAAGGTAGAAGCTGTATTCCGCCACCGAAACACGATCGAATACTCTGAACGTATACGGCTAGAATTTAGCATGCTTGTTCAAGATTGTATTGACGAGGCATTGCGAAAGGCTTCTGAGTTGGCAAGTGATGCTCCGGACGAGGAGTATAGCGATGGCTCAGACATTGAAGATGATACCCCCTTTTTTGCAGCCTCGTTCGGACCAGCCTTACAGAGAAGTAATAGCTCGCTTGGTCCCCCACGGGGCCGTTTGAGAAGGCATTCTTCGCCCGCTGAGTCGGGTTCTACGAGCCCAATGGAATGTTCTACGCCCAAATCCCAGCAGAGCTTAAAGAGGATGAATAGTAGACAGCAAAAGGCGGGGCATCGGACTAGCATGCATTTTGAGAATGAAGGAGCAGATAGTGATACAAGTGGCAGATCATCGCTTGCTGCTGCCATGGGGCATCCACAGACAGAGAGCCCGGTCTCTGATCACGAACTAACAGTGAGTAGGGTTTACGCCGCCAGGGATAAGAAAAGGCAAAATTATCCCTCTATGACAGGCGGTAACTCCCCAAGACGTCAAGTGTCGCCTGCTAGGATCGCACCTTCGTCATCTCCGCTTAGGATCCAAAAGCCCCGGTCTGTCTTGTATGACAGTATGCCCACACCAATAACCTCCCCTTTGCTTTCTACCGGCGATTTCTCTCCCGCTCTTGATGGCTTCCATCATCACCATAAGCGTCAGTCGTCCGTGACCTCATCAGACCAGTTTGGCAAGCCACCAGTTTCCCCGCGGCTCTCCGGTGTGAACCCCACACAGCAAAATCGTGCTGTGCCGCCTTCTATCAAAGATTTCGAGATCATCAAACCTATCAGCAAGGGTGCCTTTGGTAGTGTTTATTTGTCTAAGAAGAAGTCCACGGGTGATTATTTTGCGATCAAAGTGTTGAAAAAGGCGGATATGATTGCCAAGAATCAGGTTACAAATGTCAGGGCAGAGAGAGCTATAATGATGGTACAGGGAGAAAGCGACTTTGTTGCCAAGTTATTCTGGACATTTGCGAGCAAAGATTATCTTTACTTGGTGATGGAGTATTTGAATGGGGGTGATTGTGCTGCGCTTATCAAGGTGCTGTCTGGTCTTCCTGAAGATTGGGCTCAAAAATATCTTGCCGAAGTAGTTCTTGGAGTGGAGCATCTTCATAGTCGAGGAATAGTTCACCGTGACTTGAAGCCTGATAATCTTTTGATTGATCAAAAGGGGCACCTCAAGCTCACCGATTTTGGGTTATCCCGGATGGGATTATTAGGAAGGCAGAAGCGGGCCCAGACTCAGTCCTCCGAGAGTACCCCCGATCTGTTGAAACAAGGCCCTTTCGCCAGGTCGAGGTCAGTGGCATCCTCGAGGTCCACTTCTTTTGACTTCCCTCCCAATAGCTCGCCCTCTTCTACCCCTCTTATAACACCGGATGCCAATGCCCAATTGGTTACTCCATCATATTTCAATCTCAGTCGCGAGAATACCCTTAGCCGAGAGAACTCTTTGAGAAGATCATCTAACCCGAGAAGTGATACCAGTGGGAGTGATCATCTGATCTCCATGCTGGGCAGCTTCAGCCTCAATGATCCCTATATGCACGGTACCCTTCTCCACAACCGGAAGACCCCTATAGGAGACGAAGACGTTCAAAGTGAGAGCAGTACCTCGAGCGACTTCAGCAATGGCCTATGCCTCCAACATATGACCTCATATCCTAGCCCGGCCCAGAGCCAGATCCAACATCCTCCCCAGCCAATGATGCCGCCTCAACTAGCCCTCTTTGACCCCGAGGATAATAACCGAAAATTCGTTGGCACCCCTGACTATTTGGCTCCAGAAACTATAAAAGGGAGTGGACAGGATGAGATGAGTGATTGGTGGTCTCTCGGTTGCATTTTGTTTGAATTTTTGTACGGGTATCCACCCTTTCATGCGGATACTCATGACAAGGTGTTTGAGAACATATTGAATCGGAGGATTGACTGGCCAGATCCAGAGGATTACGACATCTCAGATGAGGCAAAGCATTTGATGAATCGGCTCATGTGTACCGACCCTAACCAACGGCTGGGTGCGAATGGCGCGGAGGAGGTTAAAAAGCATCCGTGGTTCGCGAACCTCAATTGGGAGACTTTACTTGAAGAGCAGCCATCATTTGTGCCAACGCCCCAAGATCCCGAAGATACAGAATATTTTGATTCTAGGGGCGCAACCTTGCAGTCTTTTGTGGAGGAATTTGAAGACCAATCTTCCTCACCTCAGGCCTTAACACCCGGTGCAGATTTACCGGAACGTCCACACGATGCAGTATCCCGCACGAGAAGAGAGGTCAATTCTAACAAGCGGGGGCTCATGCCTCTTTCCATTCCTCCCCATGTCCGTGAAGGAAGGAATAGACGACTCAGTGAACCCAATGCTCAGGATGATTTCGGCAACTTTGCATTCAAAAATTTGTCCGAGTTAGACAAGGCCAACAAGTATGTTATTCAAAAACTTCGAACAGAGGCGCTCAAGTCTACACCGGCTCTCGCCACATCAAACCCCTCATCGCCTTCGGCAGAAGGTAGTCCTATACTCTCCTCCAAATCATTATCTAGGACTCTATCCAATCCTTCCAAGAACGGTGGGAGACGCCCGGTCTCTCCATCAAACTTGCACCAGTCCAACTCCTCCCCTGCTCGTGCTTCGCAACCTTCGTCACCGCTCTTAATGTCATTCACGGCGACGGGGATTGGTGAGAAAAGAAAGGCTTCTAATGCTAGTGCATCGTCTAGTGTTTCTCAAAATTCTAGTAGCCAACCTTCTGTAGGCCAACAACCTACAATGGCTCCACAACCGGGTCCTTTTGTTGATATTCCGCGTTTGCCCACCACAGCGAAATCGACCCAAAATTCTTCCACTGCATCTTCGCCCGTAAAGGCTCAGCCAAAAGTGCCAGCCCCGATATCCACCTCTACGTCTCCCACGAAATCCTCTCACGACAAGTTGCTACTAGGGAGCGCTGGGTCACAGCCCTCTCCATCAAAGAATCCTCTTCACCGACGGAGTGCTAACCCTCGCGTAAGGTCGCTCACTATCGGATCTACGGATAGTGAACCGGGGTCTTTGTTGGAGAGCTTTAGACATCAGAAGCGAAGGAGCCAAGTTTTTGACATGTCGCCCTCGTCTTCCGATAACGAAGACGTTAAGAGCACCGCCCTTCTGCGGGTGCAGCGGCGACGGCAAAGCTCTAGGAGGATGTCTAATATTAGTTTAACCGAAGGTGGCCCAATATTCCGGCCATTGGATGTTTTAGGTATATATTCGCATTCTGGCTCATCTTGGACCCTACTAATTCTAACAGTGTGTGAGGATCATCCGGTCTCCAAACTAGTTATGGAGAGGCTATTGGAAAAGTTGAGATGTAGGACCATCTGTGTTGACAACGGTGCAGAAGCTATGCGCTATGCCATGGGCGAAGTAAAATGTTGCATCCCCCAACCTTCTAAGAAACACCATTACTGATAAATCTATAGTTGATATTATTCTCATGGAATTCAAACTTCCTCAGATCAATGGCGAAGATGTAGCGAGGATGATTCGCTCAAGCAAGAACCCTAACTCGAACACGCCAATTGTTGCAGTAACAGGATACCTCAAGGACCTCAGTGACCCCCACCACTTCACTGAACTAATAGAAAAACCTGCAACACCAGCAAAGTTAATAGACGTCCTGGAGAGGAACTGCAATTGGAAGCCGCCGAATGCAGAGCGACCAACGCTTGCCGATAGGAAAGAATCCCTCAGCATCAAGAAGCCATCCGGCTCCGGGGAGGAATCCGGGCGAGTATCCCCGACGGTTGAGAAATTTATGTCCAGTCATAGAGCGGGACCCCGCTTTTCTGAGCAATTCTCTTCCATGGATGAAGATGAAGCTGCGTCTGTGGCAAGTGGTACCGAACCTATTATGATCTCACGTTCCACGACCAATGAGTGGGAGAAGTTATATATCGGGAAGAACTCCACCCCAAGGTCTAGCACACCACCCTCTACCACATCCTCAAACGCTCCACAGGTGGCGGGCTTTGCGCACCATGAAACCGCACCACCTAGACTGCACTCAAGTTCCATTGAACGGATGCCCTCCCCGCTGTCGACGCACACAAGTGCTGGAATGCTGGATAGTATCCCTCCGCCGCTCCCATCACCGCCAGAAATGACTCCGCTCCCACCATCTCTAGCTTCTACGCCAATATTTTCCACTCCCGCTGCTGATCGCTCCAGGTCTCCGTTATCAATTGCCTCTGTGCCCGCACAGTCTAAAACACCTCCACCCTCTATGGAAAGACTAAAGAACATGTTACCAAAGAGGTTCTCCCCTCCTCGAAGAACCCGCAGCCCCTCCGAGGAGTTGACTAAGAAATCGCCACCCAAAAATTTCTCACGGATCAACCCGCCTTCTCCCACAAAGGCCAAAGAACCGTTTGGCCCATCGATGATGAACAGCTCTCCTTCCTCTCCGGAGTCCAAGACCAAGGCTAAGAGAACATCATGGGAGAAAAAGAAGGAGAAGCAAGAGAAACAACAGAAACAACGCCTCAGGCCAGAGGATGCGGATGCGGATGATGAACTTTCCACAGCTGGTGGAAAGAGGCCGAGTAAGAGCAAGAGTATATCAGAAATAATTATTCGGGCCAGAAGAGGAGGGGCAGCTCCTGAGATGAAGAGGAGCAAAAGTGACAGAGGGGAGAGCCCTGAAGGGAATAGCGAACTTGGTGGGGGCCTTGGAGATCCTCCCAAGATCAATCGTTGACATTTACTCCCATTTTCCCTTATCTTGCTAATTTTTTCTTGTTCGTGAAGGGTCATTGCTAGGATCGAACTCGGTTTTGTTTTACCTCCTTTGTTCCAGGTCAGATAGTACGGAATGGCGTTGTAAATGATCGGTGTTTTTTTCTCTTTTTTTTTCCACCAACTGTTTCTTTATCTGTCTACGGTTCTGGAGGCAGGATGCTAGTCTTTCATTTCTCCTTTTTCCCCCTTCAGCCAGTTCCTTTTCTCGGGTGAGGTTGTCTAAGCATCCCTTTTGCGATATGGTTTCCGCCAAGTTCTCGCCTTCAGGCATACACTCACAGCATTGCATTCGGGGGGGGGGGTGGAAAGGGGTTAGTATTTTTAGACACTTTTCTCACGAAAGTATTCAGTTCTATTACTATCCCTTCTCGCCGACAGCCCTCTGCCTTTTCCTCTTTTCCTCCTCCCCTCTCTCACCTTTATCCTTAACACTTGCTCTTCCTTTTTCCCCTCTCTATTTTATTTGTCGACAGGACAACAGCCAACTCGAACGAAGTGGAAGGCACCATATAAGCTTGGTACCGCGTGGTGCCGAAGGAAGAATTGAAAAAACAGGGAAAAAAAAAAGTCGGACAAAATGGGCACCAAAAAAAAAGTAAAGGGAGGTCAAAAGTCCTTTTTTTTCTCTTTTTTTCTTTTTCTCATTATCTCGGGAGCCAAAAGGGAACCGCTCACGTTGTTATCGTGATGACGGGTGGACCAGTGCGGAGGGTAGTAATAATCGGAACGATTGTACAACATATATATAAAATAAGTTCCCCGGGAAAAAAGTAAACACCTAAAGCAGGCTGTTCATTATCATGGTATGCGTGAAGTGAAATCTAAAAGACCGGTGAAGAAACTGTGACAAGGAACAAAATCCCCCCACTCCCTCTTCAAAAAGCGTATTATCGAAAGCACCCTTCCCCTGACACCGCCGCTGCCATTCTATCTTCATCCATCCAACACCTCCCCGACCATACAACATATAGCACAGTAGCAACCCTACTGCTTCGGCTTAATATAGGCCACCAAATTCCTCTCAAAGGCTTCGCACCGAATCGGCATCTCAATCTGATAAAACGGATTCTTCATAACGTAGTCGGCATAGAGCTCGTAAACCCTCTTGACCACAACATCAATATTCGGTTGATTCGGTTCGGCAAAGATCAAGAACTTTGTTCCTAAAAAAAGATATAAAAAAAGGACACAATCCCCCCCCTCCCCAAGTCAGCCCCCGCCTCCCCGACCCCCCTCCGGGAAGTTGGAGGAGATAAGAATAATAGTCAAGTAAAGTAAAGCAAGCAAGCAAGTAAAGCAAGCACAACAGCAACACACCGGTAAGAGTCTGAAAGCACTGCATCCTAAACCGATCGCTCTCCAGGACCTCCAGCCCGCCGCCCGAATCCCGCACGGGCGAGATGCGCGAGGTTATCGCGTGCACGCCATGGAAGGTTCCGGCCAGGACGAGGTAGTCGTTGGACGACAGCTTCTTGAGGCCCTCGTTGAAGTCGCGTTGAAAGATTAGGCCGCCGGCTTTGTTCAGGATTAGGAGGGAGAGGATGACCATTTTTTGCCTTGCCTTGCCTTGCCTTGTCGTTCTTTTTGTTTTTTGTTTTTTGGTGTGATGTGGTGATTGTTGGGTTGTGGTGGTGGTTTGACGAACGGTTAGGGTTGAGGGATGGATGAATGGATGGTTTGGTTTGGTACGATACGGTATGATAGATAATAATATTATTATTATCATCGTGGACGTTTTCCCCAAAGCCTCCAAGCTTTTTTTTTTCGGCGATTGCAGAGAAATAACTTGGCGTGCATTTGGTTTTTTGCCGATCCGTAACCTACAGCACCGTAGCCTAACCCTGCCCTGCCTACCCTGCCTAACATACTTACTTACTATTTAACTTACTGGTGTAATCTACTATACAAAAAAAAGCTTAAACCACCATCCACCCATCCATCTGGCCATTTGCATAACCATCTAAGTTACCGTCAACCTCCTCCATCCATCCATCCATCAATCCATCCATCAATCCATCCTCCGCCCACCTCACACAAAACCCCCCCCCCAAAAAAAAAATTATAAAGGAAATGACAACAACCCACACCCCCCTCACCCGCGCGAAGGAGCAAATCCACGGCGACGAAGAAGCAGGCACAGAATTAAAACTCGGCGAATTCCAAAACGTCTCGAGCCTGACCCTCAGCGAGACGAAGGAGGTACTGACAGCCGTGTTCAATCACAGGCGCGAGCAAGGGAAATTCAAGGTTCCCGATAACGAGTATGTTACCACACGCACACCCCCTCCCTCTCCCCCTCTCTCTCCTCCGGAGTGGAAACAGCTAACGCTGGGTGTGTGTGGGCGGTGGTTTACAGAGTAGTCACCAAAACCCAGCAATACCTCGAGGTCTTTTCCCGCTTCAAGCAGCGCGAGAGCGTGCAGGCTGTTGAGCGCATCCTGGCCTTGCAGACCGATCTCGTCGCCTTCGAGAAGAGTCAGTTGGGGACGCTTTGCTGTGATACGGCTGAGGAGGCCAAGGTGCTCATTCCCAGCATTGAGGGGAAGAAGAACGATGAGGATTTGCAGGAGTTGCTGGATGAGATTACGAAGTTGAGGCAGTTTGTTTGAGCATCTAATGTGGACTGGGGGAGGGGGGAGGATAATGCGCGGAGGTCTGGGGGGATTGGGAGGGGGGCAGGCATTGGGGTAATCTTCTGGTTCTGACCAATTTTTTTCTTTCTCTTGCTTGTATGGGTGTTTGTTTTGCTCTTCTTCTTCTCTCTTCTAAACTCCTTCCCTTCCAAACTGTTCGTCCGTCTACTTTACCCCCCATTATACCTTGCTTTCAACGGGTCAATGCTCAGCTTATTTCTTCCCATAAGAAAAAAGCTCCCTCACCTCACGTCTATAATAGAATGACGGTATGATGATGATGTACTGCCCGTTTGCTCAACGGGTGCTTTGCTTGATTGTACCATACTGCGCCACCAACCCATCCATCCCCGGTCACATAGGACTCAAAAACAATATAGACAGGCTAAAAAAACAAAAGACGAGGCCCTATCCATTTTCTTTGCCAATAGTAAAAGTTAAGATAGAGAGGGCCCACTAAACAAAAGAAACTGTTCCCCCCATTGTCCCAGACCGGGTAGACAGATTGATAGATTGACAGATAGGCGCAAGACATCAACAAAAGAAACCCAAAGCACGCATGAGGCCCCCCAATCCCTTTCCTTTTTCCACCCACTAAAAATAAAAATAAAAAAAGTAAAAGTAAATAATATGATAGGTGAATCTGCATTAAGCCAGAGGGTTAACAAAAAATTATACAAGAAAGGCATCAAATCAAAATCAAAACCAAAAAAGCACGATCCCCCCCAAACTCCAGGAATCCCAATAGATAAAATCAATCAACAAAGGAAAACAATAACGGTACTGTGTACATGTCTCTGAATCGGACAAAATTCGTTCGGGTCAACAGATCTAAAACTTTCGATCAACTCGAAGGAGGATATCCTTCATCGCTTCTCCGAATTCCCGAAGACATCGGACCTCGTCCGCCGTGAAAGGCGGGAGGGAACCTCGCTCGTCTCTGCGCGTGAATGCTGCTAATACTATCCCACCCGTGCACGCAGTCTCGCTCTGCTGGAATCCCTTTCCGGTCGTAGTGGTGGCTGAAGAGTAGCCCTCATCTGGGCTATTGTCAACCCCATCTCTCAATAGAGGTAGCAGTATGCCCGAGCGGAATCCAACATCATCCTCATCTTGCGACTTGGCAGGGTTTTGGTAAACAAGTCCGCCTACACTTCGAAGCGCCCGCAAATGCAGATTCGCGTCAAAGACAGGAAGAGGGTTAGGAAGCCCATGTGCAACAAGAACTTTGGTGTGAAAGTTATCACCAACGTATTCTTGCTGGAAAGGAACAATTTTAAGTTCCTGTAGAGTGACAGGGGACACCCGAAGAAGATAGACAAAATCATAGTTTAATGATCGGGCAATGATGGAGGTAGCAAAAGATGGTTCAGCCAAAGATGTAATTGGCCCAGAAGAAAGCGGTATCTGAGGTGGAGCTTCTCGTGGTCCGGTCTGGATTGGAGGGAGAGGCTTCTGCTTGTAACGTGCTTGGTAGTCACCAGGCCGCTCCTCTAAGGCATCCCGAGAAGTCTCACCAGCCGAATTCGGAGGAGCGGTAAGGTTTAAAGGGCGCGAGTTATTGGTGAAGGAGAAAGGTCTGCTAGGAGTATGCGGGGGAGTGGGCATATCAGAAATCTTAGCAGAAGTCCTATTATTTCTGCCATGCTCAGGCTCCACTGGGATGTTGATAGTTGGGAGCCCCCCCCCAGGGCGAATGGCTACTGGTCGGTTTACTGGTGTCGGGGCATCACGCTTTCGAGCAGTTCTTGAACTTGCCGGATTCTGAGCAGGCTTGGGAGAAGACTTAGGGGATACAGGGATCTCATCCCTTGAAGCCTTAGGCCTAGTATGCACTAGTGATTGTTGGGCTTGCTCGTGTAATACTCGTAGATCAACAGGTGCAGGAGTCCGTCGACTAAGCATATCACGCTCTGCCATAACTCGATCGATCTCACTCATGGCGTGTCTAGCGAAATCTATCAACTTTCGCCTCTCACTAACACCGAAGGAATTCCGTGGCCTATCGTCGAATACTGAAAAAGTTCCGATGATTCGCCCGTCAAAAGTGACAATTGGGGCACCAGCGTAAAATCGAATATATGGTGCGCTCTTAACTAGTGGGTTCCCTTTTAATCGCCAGTCCTAGGCGTTATTAGCGTTGGCCCACACATGACTTTGACTGTTACACACCTTTGTAACATCTAGTACGACCATCGGCTCATCAGACAACAGCACGTGAGCACCAATGCTTTCATTTCGATCAACGTATTTCCTATTGAACGCGTACTCGGCTTTAAAGATCTCAACTGTTTCATCGATCAAGCTTATCGAAGCCATCCGTACATCAAAAACTCCCTTGGCAAGGTGAATCAGGCGGTGGTATTTGTGATTTGCATCTGGGGGTAATGAGATGTTACAGGCATTAACAGCCTATCGAGTGTTAGTCATCAAAGCACTACTACAGCTGACCAAGTACGCATACCTCAAGTCTTTGCTTCTCATTCGGCGGCAGTGGAGCAGTAAGGTGATCGAAGTCAGGCCTCCGCGGTGGTGGGTCTGGGGGATTCGATACATTGAATCGTCCCTCCGCATAACACTTGATAAAAAAGCCCCACTCCTGAACGTATCTGCCCTCTACCGCAGCCTCCCTTGCAGCCTTCTCTCGTTCCCGGATGCCCCTCGCATTCACCTCTCTCTCCCTCTCAGGGCTCACTCCACTATCTACTGATCGCCCTGCAGGCCGCATAGCTGCAACCTTACGAGCATGAATGGAGCCATCGGGGCGTGAATGGTTTGTCGAGCTTCGAGGCCGCAGCTCGTCTCGCGCATATGGTTTTGAGAGGAGAGGGTGAGTATGCGGGGAAGGTGGTAGAGCGAAGAACTTATTTTCATGACGTGCATATTTCTCGGATAGGTCGAAGGTTGAATGTGAAATTGGGATAGTTGCAGCCCTAGGCTTACCTCTATTGAACCATCTTTTGAGGAAGGACTTATCAGTTGGCCTAGCTACGAGTGATGAAGATGAAGAGTCAGAGAAAGCCGAACGCGGGCCCGTTGAATAGATTGCCATGTTGGCAGCAGAAGATGAGGAAGAATGGAAGAAACCGAGAAGCTTCCTTGGTAACAATGATGGCGATGTCGGAATGTCGGTCCGTCCCAACAGCCTTGCACCTGATGCTGTCGAGTCTTTCCGTCGTGAGGGCTTCTTAACGCCAAACGAGAGAGAATTGAAGTTATCCACGGTGAAGGAGTGAGAATGGATAGTGGGAACGGGCCCGAAATTATAAGAGTGGGTACCACACGGTGCCAGCCACTTTTCTCGCCCCCTTCAACCCCTTGGCTTTGGGTCTTGCCCGCTATGTGTGCTGCGCCGAACAAGAAAAAGAGGCCTGAAACCCGCACGGATGTTTCCCAATACCCTGGGATCCTCTTCCAAAAAGGCCTAACTCCAAAATAAAAAACTCGAAAGAGTTGAGTGCCGATACGTGGGGGGTTCCTCCGAATGAGCCAATTTTTATTTTTTCTCTCTCTTTGGGATCCCAGATCTCTCTTGCCTACTGTAAAACGCACCCTGTCCTGATGATTCTTTGGGTTTTGGGTCTTTATTTTTATCCCTATTTTTTTTTCTTTTTTTTTCTCCCCACCGTCCACCCCCAACCTCACTAGTATCCCCCGTGATGTTTTGATGAAACCCAATTACAGCCTACCAATAGCTCACGGACACCCAAAAAACGAGACGTCCGCAATTGAGGTATGAAAGAAACACAGTGGGAGGTGGAAAAAAAATCGGGAGCGGGTTTTAGGAGAAAAAAATTATGATTCCTGGTGAAGGAGAGACTTTCCAATTGGTAGACGCCGTCTGTCTTGCCTGCTTGGGTTTGTCTTGAGTTAGCACGAAAAAGGGGAGCAAAAATAGAGAGTCGGTAAAGGAAAAGGGAAAAGGGAGAGAAAAAGACACTTCAGGCCGCGCACTTACTTTTCCGCTCAGTCCTAAGCAAATCAGTCCAAAAGATTGGCTGGACCCCTGGTCTCGTGTCCCGAAAACTTGGAAATCTGAATTCACCCGAGACCGTTGCATATGAGAGATCAACAGAGGGGAGGGCACGGGGGAAGGGCAGAGGTCTGAATGGAGAGAAAGTGGATACCAGGCACTGCCTATAAAATGCAAAGCAGGGGGGGGGGGGGTCGCAATAACCGTAAAGAGCGAATTATAACAAAAGAATGAGGAAGACGTTGCTTGTCTGTCTGTCTGTCTGTACTTCTTGATAGGATAGGTTTTTTATGCAGACGTCAGCTCAATCGAGCGGGTACAAAGCACTGCACAGAACAGCACCTCTCATGTCGAGTGAGCGGGCGAGGAGAGGAAAAAGGGAGGTAGACAATACGGTAGAACCAAGATCAAGAGCGAACGGTAACGAACGGCAGATATGAATGGAGTACGGCACAGTACGGCATGAGCATCAAATCACAACCCAGACGCATTCAGGTACCCTCGATGGCAGTAAGCCCAGCTATTCATATGTACTCGTACTCGAGTACTCTTGCTCGAGCACAGGTACCCTTATGCTGTCAACAAAGGAAAAAGTGCGGGGGAGAGAAGGGGGGGAGGGACAGTCCAGGACGAAGGAAATAACAGATACGGGTGACAAGGCCAGCGTCATGTTGCCATAGGTTATGATACCCATATTGTGAGGGTGAGAGAGGTTGAAAAAGAAAGCAAACCTAGCTCATCGAGGAGAGATGGCAAGGGGGTGATGGTAAGGATGTGGCACAGGTAATAATTTTTATTTCTCTCTCTTTCCCCTTCACCACGCCCGTCAAGTTAATTGAACTTTACTCGTAGTCTGCTGGTTTGTTAGCGGGGGGGCTTTTTTTTCCTTTCTTTTTCATTATGCTGTGTGGTAGTGTACTCGAATAACTTGCCCTGTACCGTAAGGTTGCTTCTGGCCCTTGCTTTACTTGTAACGGGATGTGATCTGCCCATGATTATGCAAGTTACAATCAGCACAGCACGATAGACAGTTATGAGCAGTGTACCTGACCTCCATGGTTGGTTGGACGAGGGGGAAAGTAAAAAGAAAAGAGGGAAAAAAAGAAAAAAAAACCCTTCACTTCTCCCCGGATCAAAGAATCAAGGCCGGTATCCTAGCAAAGCAAGTACCGGTGGGCATGAAGGAGTGATAATAACCCTCCAAAAAGCAAACAATTGTCCAGTCAATTGGTACCAATAGTCGGGAAGCTATGCATGGAATCATACTCACTAAAGCCTAGAGCATCGGCTGCCGGGGACAACACTGCCATGCTCCCCAGCCCTGGCATAAGGACCAGGGGTTTCCTCAGTAACGCGGCCATCCAAAAATGGTAATAGTCAAATAAACCCCTACTGCACTAGTACTGGTACTCCCTACCGAAGAAGGACAGCACTGGCTCTCATAACAGCCCAGTTCCAGAACTGGAACTCGATCCAACTCTGGAGTCCCCTCTACGAGTGCTCCTCCAGCAGACATATCATTATTATTATACCTCCAATACCGGAACATACACCCCAACCGTTATTCCGCCAGATCACGCGTCCCCACTCACCCACTCACTCACTTCCTTATTACAGTATGGTATGATATCACACAAAAACAACGTTGGCCAGCAGAACGTTGCGTTGCGTTGTGTTGCGTTCGTGCAATGCTCATACTGCACGCGTTGGTTCCAGGGGGTGGAACAACTCCTGGTAAGATAATTACCGTGGAGAGCTGTACCAACCCCGATCTAACGCGACGGTTGGGGCGTAGTTAGCCCTTGATCAAACGACGGCGGTGACGACCAGGAGAAGGAGAGTGGAGTGGAGTGGAGTGTCGTTTAATATAATTTGTTGCCGTACGGTATAGGATAACTTTTTGGCCCAGTGCTGCATCCTTCATTTCTTCCCTCGCTTCGTTCCCGGCATATGTTATGCTTCCCACGCAAGCTCGGTCACCACCCCTCCCTATTTCCACCACAGGTATCCGCGGTGAGGGTGACTTGGATTGGAGAAAAGTAAGGGCTGATCAATTACTTAGCTCGGTATAGCATAGTGATGGTACCGTATTCCACTTAGGGGGGAGTGGAAGAAAAAAAAGTCTGAATTGGGGGGAAATAATGCCTCTGGTGAAGGTGGCGAGGGGAGAATTCTCCATCTGGCAAGCAATCGAAGAGTTTACGGACAGAACCTGCAGTTGATCACGGAATAGACATACCGGTTTCTCCTCATCCCAGAAAATGCCCTACTCGTTCACTACAATACTTGTCCCGGGAAAGAGGATCAGGAAAGAGAGGAAAAGCATGCCAAGATGTTTGTGGCGATCACAGGTGGGAAAGACATCAGGCATGTGCACTGTCTAGAAAGAAAAAAAGGTATGAAAACTAAAACATTGGGAATAAAAAAAGAAGTCGGTTTACGACCGGGTATGCCCGCACATTGACAGCTATAATTGCCCCCGATAATATGTTTAACGATTATCAATGGAGGCAAGAAGGACCTGCTTAATAATCCCATCTGATTTTCTTCAAGCATAATATTATAACACTAACTAGCAGGAGCATTTGCAAGCGGGGATTTTGGAATGGGTTTAGATTATAATTCATGACAAAGGTTCGTTCGGTGAGGTTGGCCTCCTCCCTTTCCCCCGTCCGCAATTATCTTGCTATTCTCCGTCTATCGGCACTTGGCCTACTGTACCACATCCTTCCCTTCGCTCCTCCCCTTTTCCACATCGGTTACAAAGTATACGGAACGGACAAGGTCTGCAGGCATCCGTGTTACCTCTTTTGTTTTTTCTTTCTTTTTCTTTTTTTGACTCAGCTAACTTACATACTCCCGTTGTTTCAACTGTGAAAGCGGAAAAAAGAAAGAGAAAAATAAAACAATTGATGAGTGGGTAAGTTTACTGCTTGCGCGAGCTACAATACAGCACCGAATTTTTCTCTTTTCTTTTGGCCAGGGGGGGGGGCTTTTCTCAGACAGTGGGAATCGTGGGCAGGCGAGATACGGTAAGGCAGTTAGAAAGAAGGCAGAAACCCTCCAGGAAAGAATGAGGCAATGAAAGCTCAGCTTGTCCTACGCCTTTGTTGCTTTTCTTTCCTCTTTTCGTTTATTTTAAGTTTATGTTGGGTGTGGAAGTTAAGGTTGTTGCCGTACCGTACGGGAATTATATATGCGGTACGCCCTGATAGCCACTCCCGGTGGAGCTGAATGTATGATGGAGCACAATCGGACGCCGGTAGAGTGCGAGTACTACAAGTACGAGGGCTGAAGCCATCTATCAATCTATCGCACCGTTATTTTCTCAACGGGAGCCCATCAGAGCATTGTAATACCTTCCTTCCTTCCCTATCTATCATACGTACTACATTTCTACCTATTATATATCGCGGGTCACCACGACGGTGCACGGGGCCATATCATACCAATAAAAAAAAAAGATACTTCAAAAATGTTTCCCGAATGAAACACCACCACCCAGCCCATCCGGACTTACACACTTTTGGTAAACATTCCCCCATCGAGAGTCTTTGGGCCAATAGAACCATATCCGTCATTTCAGGTCGGCGAGCAAAGGTGCCATCGGAGGATAACCATCATATGATGCGATGCTCTTCCCGTCGCACGTGCCCTTCTCTACTGTGATTCCCGCGCCTTCCGGAGGAGGATAGACGGGTTTGTGAGATGGAAACAGTGGATCAGGGACGGATGTATCGGAGGGATTGATAGGATATGAGACATAGCTATTCGAGTATGTTTGAAGGGCCCTATGATACTGTCATTGGATATCAGAGACAGAGTTGTTGCGCGGGGGGTGGAGGAGGAGGAGGAGGACTGGGGTTGACTTCCAGGTATACAAGAAGAGGATCGTGAGTGGCGATGTCCGGATGGCTGTGGTGCGTGCGCTATGGGTATGGGGGTCATGACTTAGAGTAAGGCTACGATTGACTGCTTTAGATTCGCGAGGGCATGTCTGCTGATCGGTAGCGGTAGATGATAAACAGAACAATGAGGGTTCATCACTACTGCACTGTCGCCAAAATAGGCATATCAATTTACCCACCCAATTCGACCTTCCAAGTGACAAGCCAGGGACAGAAAAGCCCTCTCAACTTTAGATCTCGTAATTCACCTTCGAAGACGACCCTAACACCCAGCACACGCAACCGGGGCCCTGCCTCCCCTCCCTTCCCCCTCCACCCCAAATAAAAACCCCACCCGCAAACCTTGCTTATCGTTCCCCCCACAGCTTATCCTCTCCATTTCAAGTTAGGTTATCTTATCCCCATTCTTTCGTGCCGCCCCTTCACGATAAACTCCCTTTTTTTCCTTTCGTCCCCGTCGTGGTCCTCTTCACCCACTCACCCACTCCCTCTTCCTGCTTCTCGTCCTCGGCACTTGGTCTATCGTACCCTACTATACCCATTCCTATCTCCTCTCTCCCTCCCCGAGTCCGGGAGTTACTTACGATGCTGTGCCCGAGCACTGTACGAGTACTTGAGTGACATATTTCCCACTAACTCTCCGCGGTGTAGTATTTGTATGTATCTGGCATAAAGTATCTGAAAATGAAACTGATTTTCCCTCACTGGTGGGTGGTTGTGTAACTATGGCCGTATTTTCTAGTGCTTTTTGTCAGATACTCGTACAGGCAGCCTAAGTCCTCGGTACCAGAGTTTCGGTACCGTGCCTTAAGGGGAATCAACTGGAACCTGGGAAAAGAGGAAGGTGTGGCAGGAGTCGCCGCTTTTGGGTTTCGGCGACCAAAAGAAAATACAAGGGGGGGGAGGGGTGGTGGTGGAATGGATGTAAGGAGCTTTCATCGCGCGTCACTCGGAATTTGGATTTTTGGGGAGGAGGGGGGAAGAGTTTACCTTGCTTTATGTGATACTGATGTAAAGCTGGTCCCGTGTGGGCGGTGCTGGTAGAGAAAGTATGGGAAGTAGGAAGGCATGTATGGAAGCAAGGGTAAGGCCTGTTTTCAGGGGATGTGAGCAGATACTGTATGCTAGATGGGTTCTGAGGCCCACAGGAGGGCCCCGTTGTCAGGGTTATTGGTATCATATCCTGTGATATCGTAAGGAGTTAATATGGTACAGTGGGTTTGGTAAAGTGTGTTCACCTCCTCCCTTCAACTACTCCTACTACTCGAGTACTATACCATTTCTCTCTCTCCCTGCAGAACGTAAGGACGAATTGATAGTCCTTTCCCTGGGTCGCCGACCTAAACTAAAGGCTGCTTTGGAAATGCAGTACCAATCTCTTCGTCGAATAATTCACCTGAGGAAACTTTACTCGAGCCTTCCCAAACAGCTAAGGCCGGAGCTAGCCCTAGCAGTCCGCTAGTTTAGTCTACCCCGTCTGTCCCTGGCTATCATGGCAAACGTCCCATAGCGCAGTCTACTCGCAATGTTATATCGAAGCCTTATTTTTTAAAAAAGAAAGAAAAAGGACTGCTATTAATCGAGTACGAGTACTTGTACTCGTACGTGCCACCGAAATTAGGCCCATTTGGATCTGGGTGGTCAGCAATACCAGTACTCGTAGCTCTTTTTTCTTTTAAAAAAAAGTAAGACTCTCCAACACTGCTCGAGTACGAATACTGGCCTGATCTAGCACAAAGTTCGGTGACATGCCGTAAACTCTCGATCAATCCACCATCTGAGATCGGACTCAGGCCCCCCTCCCGATCAGAAACAAAACACTCGGAGAAGGGATGGTGTTATTGAGATGGAGTTTAACTTGGGGAGGGCTGAGCATACTGGATCTCGTTAACTGGTATTCGCTATTTCCCTAACCTACTATCCTAAGCCCATTGTGGTTTAGGCATTTGTTTCTGTTGAGATCTCCGATGGTGGATTTATCGAGAGTTTACGGGTATCTAATATTTGGTAGTGCATTTTACATCAAAAATGATGCTTTTTTTATATAGGCTTACAAGGCAACCAGGAGTCACCCAATCACAGGTAAATTTTTGCCTCGATGGGATGTTTGACTGGGGTGTTGTGACTAGCATGAAGAGGAAGAAGAATGGTTGCGGTTTTGGCATCTGTGTGAACTCCTGGAGTTGGGTATTCCTTTCGAAATATGCACTGTATTGTACTGTGCACTTTTTATATGGGCTGCTGTGTAGTTTCCAGGCAGTTAAACCGAATTTATAAACTCTTCTACACTGGTGATTTCATAGCAGGAGGTTCCTGGGTCTATCAATGGTGTGAGTGGTAGAGTGTTTCTCCCTGGATTTCCTTCTAGCCGTCATACATTAATGCACGATTTTGTGGGATTTTTCATGGGGGGTTAGCACCGTGAACTACTAGAATTGCTCGGGTCCCTTTTTTTTTTTTTGAACAACCTTCTTTCCCCACCATTTTTGTGGGTTCTTTCCTCCGTTTTGCTACAGTATCATACGAGCAAGGCACGATGTGGGAAAACCTAGACATGCCCAAAAACCAACCAACAAACTCCACCAACCCTACCCTAACTCAACCCTTTTGTTGCACGATATGCCCATCCGGAAACCGGAACCGTCCAAGTACGGCCCCAAACCCCGATAAAGAATTAACCGAGCCGGCGGAGCACCGATGATGATGATGATGATGGAAAACGGGTTTTCCTTGTCCCCACACTCCCCTTCTCCCTCCTACGATACCACCCGCCATCCAATGCAGGGATTGATTATATAACTTTATAATAATATTATCATACAAACTCAAACTCGTCTGCCCTTGAAGAGAAAGAAAGAAAAAAAAGAAAACAAGAAACAGGACGGACCAACCGAGAAACGGGGATTTCGCCATTTATGATCTGCCCTTTTTTTTTTTTGGTTTTTTACGTTTCGGCTATTACCACGGGTGCTCGGTCTTGCACGGGGTCCACAGTCTTTTTTCTCGGCCGGGCGGGGGAGGGGGGCGCTTTTGAGCTCTACGGTACGATAGCTGTGCCGGCACGGACGGTGCTACCGTATCGTACTTGGCGATGGATGGATACCGCACTTCCACTAGAAGAAATGATCGGCCGTGCGTTGCGTGCGGAGCTGTGTTTGTGCGTGTTTGTGTGTGTCTTCAATCGGAGTGGCGCCGGGGGTGGTGGAGTGATCACTTGTGGAGGAAGGGAGACTATTTCTGTTTTGGTCTGAAGGTTTTCTCCACAGTGCTAGGTACTGTACCGGTACGAGTATGCTGCACGACACAATATCACATCATAGTCCAAGCTACGATTACTCAATGATAGGGTAAACAATCAATCGACTTTGTTTTGACGGCTCGGTTAGGAAGGAAAAAAAAAGTGATCGGCTTGGGTTCGCGCTTAAACTTAAGACATATAGTTTTCTATTGGCCACTTATGCTCCGTTTTACTGGGTTTTATCGAGGCAGCGTGGACTACTATCCCTGCTGTGGAAGTGCTGCCCATCGGGTGAGCGGACTAAAGTGGGATGAATGAATGGATGGATGAGCTTTCCGCCCTTATCTTTGGGGAGTTGAATCAAGTTCCGTGTTTGGGGCGAGGGAGTTTTGTACAGCACGTACGTATGGGAATGGCGCAGGAGATATTGGGCTGGGTTCCGTGGGGCGGGAGGGGAGCGGGGCGGGCGACTGACTGACCGACTGACTGGTTGGTTGGGTGTGATAGATAGGAGCTCTTGGGGTGCTGCGGGGTGACGTGAGGAGCATGGCTATGGTATGTGCATACTGGAAGAGGGGGAGGTTCGGCGGGCCCGCAGGAGAAGGGAAGCGGGATGGGGGAATGTCTTTTTTTAGGAGCTTCTGTGTGCCGTGGGGGAGGGATTGGGTCTGTTACACCGCTTGCGAGTGAGTTGTTGTGCGGCGGCTTGGTATCAGTTTGTCATAAGTGGTCACTCGGAAATAATTTTCCACCCTGCAGTTCCGTGGAAACATGAGGCTTTGAGCGGTGTATGGGTGATAGTGGATGATGTGGTTCTTGAATTTCCCGAGTGGGGTGTTTGTGTTGTGTTTGATGTCTTGTCTCGTGCATCACGTCGAGCTTTTTTTTTTTTACTGAACATCCAGCATTAAATTCCGTTTACTTGGTTGAGGCCTCCAATCAAATGTGCTGATGCCGTATTCTCCAGGTCTATCGCGGGCCCTGCAAGTCCCCAGGCCTTCCTTCCTTCCTTTGAGCACCCTTGGCGGAATATGTCGTGCCGTCCTACCACGGGAAGCGCCACCAGACCCACTTACCCATGGACGGAGCTCAACCTTTCCCTAAGCCATCCACTCCATCAAACCAAACCTCCGGGAAAATTCCCAGCAAATTGAGCTTCACCCGCTTCACTCCCTTTCACCCCCCATACCCCGTCTACCCCCCACCGCTCGGGAAATCCCTCAAACGTACGGTGTGATCCGTTCCTGGTTAGCAAACACTGACAACCCCCCCACATTTCGTCTCGCGCTATGGCACTCGGTCAGGGCCCATCTCTATGTTTTCCTCCAGATCATTTTAAATTAAGCCCCGGGTACTGGCGGTCAGGATTCTGTCACATTGAACCCACCCCCATATAGCCTTTTCCCGGGCATTGTGCTGTTGTGGCTTGGATATGGAGAAACAGGGGACAAGCAAACGGACGATGTGGAGAGGGGGCTCAGGGTCGGGTTCGGCGTGGGTATGTTTCTGGACTAACACTGGCTCATAATGGGGCGGATTCTTGGTTGTGTTTGCTCAGTGGCTGGACTGGGTTAGCTGGATGTCTTATCGCGGATATGGGAGAAACCGGCCAGGAGTATGACACTTCGTGGCTCGCTGATATCATGCTATGATAGAGAGTCTGTTTAGCGTTCAGAAGTTGCTGCTTTTTTTCCCCTTCCAAATCAAAGGGGACAGGGAAAACTATTCTCTCTTCTCTCTTCTCCTTCTCCGCTCCTTCTGCTGCTCTGCTGATCACGGACTCCGCCCCCACGATATGGAACGTGTACGGCCTAGAGTCGGATTTTACTACTTCCCATAACACGTCTCATCTGTGTTACTGTACAGCCTTGCTGACGAAAGCCAATATCTGTTGTGAGCCTCACGTTTCCCACAGGGCAGGATTTATCAAGTTCCCCTCCCTATCCTAAGTGTTGGATGGATGGGTAGACTGCTCGGTAACAGGTTCATTGGGAGAGAGAAACCACAATGGACCCATGGTCCTCCCCCACTTTGCGTGGGGGTAAATTGGCTCTTAGGCATCCTAACCACTGTGGGGATAAGTACTTCTTTTGTACCATTAAGCATCCGAAGCATTATCGGAGCGGGCATCGTACATCCTCACTAGAAGAGAAGAAGAAAGATAGAGACACTCGGAATATTGCAGACGAAAAAAAGTAGGGAGAAAGACAGGGTCTGGAGGCTGGTCACAGATTATAGATGTACACCCAATACGACCTAAAGCCGTTAGGCACGATATAATATCAATGCATTGGTAAACGTATGACTGTAGAGTATGAATACTACAATCCACCACCTTTAATGACCAAACTCAAGCCATTCCGTCAAACCTTTAACCAGACGAGCCAAAAGCACAGACTATCACCCGGACCCTCCATCATCATCATCATCATCATCATCAACTCCCAACTTGCCTACCATATCACAGTTTCCTTCCTCCCAGTGATTACGTTTGATTGATAGATAAATAGATAGCAAAAGACGACGAACCACAGCGTTGCTAGCCCGATACAGACACGCCATATATAAACGCTATCATACCTGAGAAACACATCATCCCTTCCACCCACCCTTCCTAAACGGGGATTACCAAGGCGTAGAGCGAATTGAACTGGGTCAAATTAAATCGAATACCGTCAAGTCCACATAATTAATATCTGTACAGCGGGTATGAGGAAAAGGGGGGGAATGTCGTGAGTCGGTGCATCCGCTTCGCGCTCATTACAAAAGGGGGAAGGGGGGAAGGGGGGAAGGGAATGTATATTGTGCCTGCCCGGAGGTGAAATCTTTGATGTAAATCTCACTGAATGGTTTGGTGGGATTGGTTATCTGCTATTCTGTGTCCACCACGTGCAATGTGGAGGGTATTATATTGTAGAGTGCGTGTTATGAATGACTGATGCTAGTGTGGGATATTCTTGTGCCATGGAACGATGAAATGATGATTGAACGAAGTAGAAAGGATATCACGAGTATCTCAGAACATCTCTGCCAAAAAGGAGAAAAGAGAGGAAAAAAAGAAAAGGAAAAAGAAGAAGAGATAAATGAATATTTACAGGTTATAAACTCGGATATCGTATCCTCAGCCTACGGATATAAAGAAAAGGACCAGATTGGTTTACGACATAACGTCCCAGAACGCCCCACATTTCACCAGCGGTGGTGAATCCGCAGCAAAAAGCTGCGAAACCTACCTCTAACCCTCGGCATTCGCCGCCCCCGTTGCCGGTGCCTTCTTCGACGAGCTCTTCTTCGCCCTAAAACACAGACTACACCATGAATTAGCCAACCTATCTTCACAAATCGGATAAAATAGGAATGGGAAAGGAGACCCACAACTCAGCCCTTGACCCTCCCCTCAACTCTCCCAGAATCTTCTTCATCCCGCCTAATCCCTCTCTCAATCCCAGCCTAGCCTCCGCATCACTTCCGCGGTCCAGCTCGACATAAACCCCTTGCTGGAGCTCCGAAGCGCGCGGCGTATTGTACTGGCTCAGCGTCTGATTGACAAACTCTACGTCTAGCGCGGCCTGGAGGAGCTCGCCAAGGGTGAACTTGCGGCGCTGCTTGAAGGCTTCTAGGAGTTCTTTGGATATGGCCTCGAGGAGGTATGAGAGGATGGGGTGCGTTAGTGATGGTGCTGTGGTGGTTATTTGCGAGTGGACGAGGACTAGGGATAACAGGGCCGTGTAGATGTATGGGCGCACGGAGGTTGCGAGTTGCCCCGGTGGGGGGGGCCAGGAAGGGGAGAGGACACCGAGGCGGATGGTGTCTGAGAGGGAGGATACGAGGGGCTTGGTGTATTCTTCGAAGAGCTGGGCGTCGATTTGGGATTGGGCGTCTCGGATTGTCTGTTTGGGCACTTAGCTTTGTACTTCATGGTTTTGATGGGGAGAGGTACCTTGCTCTCATCAGTCAACTTGACCGAAAACGCGTTTTCAAAAACACCTATTAATTCAGGCACTACGTCGTTCCTGAGCAATTGGAGATTGCTTAGCGTCAATAGGATTCGGACATTTTTATCTTTTGAGTCAACAGAATACGCCGTCAAATTCCTCGGCGCGACACTAGTGACGGGACTCGCAAGATCCGTCTGATTCTCGTCCCAGGCATCCAAATCGAGGGGCTTTTTGGCATTCTCAACCATGCCTTGAAGTGACTTGTAAAGCGATCTCACAAATTGTGCGCGAACGTGTGAGAGAAGTTTGGCAGATGGCGGGGGCTGTAGGAACCACGTCAACAATCAGTATGAGGGGAGCAGGAGGAACTGATGCACATACGATAACACTGCTATCACTCCTCACAACCTTATCCAAGTATACGATAGCTTGCATACCGCCGATGACCTCCCTCTCGAATGCTCCAAAAAGTCCGGGCATTCTTGTAACATCCCTATTATCACCTGCCCTCGTCCAATCCTCCAAGAACTTGCAATTCCCAGCGTCTTTCAACCAAGCTGCACACACTGCCACGACCGCCCGTTCTCGACTCCCGGAGACAATCGCTCGGAATCGTTCAGCAATGTCAGTTCGCCCAGAGCGACCAGCCATCTCGCATATAGCCACAGATGCATTTCCCGTGAGTACTAGTATCTTGCCCATGTAGTACGCTCCACTCAAACTATTTGTCCCCGGAGGCACAAAGGCGTAAGCCTCATCCTCGCCCTTCTGAACTTGCGCCCCCGGCAGAGCAGGGTCTGGAAGTGGGAAGTTAGGGTCCTGTCCAGAGGCGCCCGCAGACACTGGGGTTGCTGGAATTGGGGAATACATGGCGCTGATGTCCTCTATAGGCGGTTCCATATAAAACTTGGCAAGGCAATCCCGAATCATTACAGCCAACTCGCAGATCCCTTCCTGAAGTTTTCTGACATTGTCAGGCTCGAGGCGATGGTGCTTGCGGGATTGTTCGTCGATGCCGATGGGAAGAAGGTTATCACCGTCAAAGAAGGATTGCGCAGTTTTTTGAAATGATAAAAGTTCTCCTACAATTCCAGATGAAGGTGATAGGAGGGCCGATAGGGAGGAGTATACTAACTCCCAGAAGGATGCTATTAGGTGAGTGTCCAGGGACTTTGGAGAATCAAAATAAGCCCGGCGGGAAGGAGACCGGAGGTGATGCGCAACAGACTTGGGTGACGGCGACGGAGCTTCCGCAACCTTGCGGCGAAGAACTTGAAAGAGATAAAATCGTTAGAATAGCTTCCTTATATACGGAGTGGGGTAGCAAACCTTCTATCTCTACCCTTGACCTCTCAAAAGTAGTCGTGATCCTATTCTTGAGATAATCATAGCGGCTAAGGAGCCAAAGCCAAACAGGGTTATCGTCAACACCCAACTCTAATAGAATACCGATAAGCTCCATATGTAAATTGCCTTCGGTCGGGCACTCGACCAGCCGCTTCCATGTGTCTCGTTTGAAGTCCTCAATCACAATCATAATCTCCGCCCACATAGTCTCCGCAATAACCAATTGATGTATATGGTCTTCTTTAACAGGTGCCGCACTGCCCGTTGGAAGAAGCTTCCTAGACTCCTCAAGGAAGCTCCGAGCTTTTTGGTACTCCTCTACCAGAGATTCATAATCCTTCCGCCTAATGCATTCCGACAAATTACCCGGCATCTCAAGCATTGCTCTATGCTTTTCCAGCACAGTCAGAGCTAATCTCAATCCCTCCTCTCTCCCCCGGCCCCTCATCGCTGGACCGAACACCTCATCCGCCTTCGCCCCAGCGTCGTTCAGATGACCCCTGATCTTCCCAACACCCCACTCACTCTCCTTGTCCTTATCCAGGAACGAGTTCTCCTTCATCTCTTTGTAAACACCCTCGATGGTACCCTTTGCGGCGACGAAGCGATCAAAATTAGACTCGACTAGAAGCTTTAGAGAACCCGATTTCTGGGCGATGGAGGTACTCAGGTAATTGAGGCCCTGCTGCAAAGCCGGAGACGGTGTAGTAGCATGAACATCGCGCAGGAAAGCAGTCGGTGAGAACGTCTTTGAAGATACGAGGTAGCGATTACCTATCATACATCACTATCATTAGAGTTTAGCTAGAAAAAGGAGTAAAGAGAAACTAACGTAACCGCACATTATCCCTCACCGGCAATCCCTTCTTCCCAAGCACACGCACAACCGAGCTCGCAGTTCCCAGCGGGTCCGGTTCGTCTTCCGGAACTATCCCGGTAGAATATACATCGCCGCCCACGAGGCCCCTCAGAGAGGCGGCTATCCCCTCCTCTTGGAGGATGGAGTAGCGAGAGGTCGATGCACGGGATTGCTGCCGCTGGATGGTTTGGGCCTCTTCGATCGGGTCGGACCAGGTTTCGGGAAAGGGGTTTTGAAGTCGGTAGTGTGTTAATAGAGCCGCTTCAGCCCGGGGGTCACCCATTGCTCGGTCAGCTGCTGGCGGGTTTGCAGAATTGGGTGTGTGAATGGGGGTTGAGGGTTTATGGTGGTACAAACGTCGGGTGGGGGGGCGATATGGCAGCTTGCTTGCTGGGTGGATTGGGAAGGGAGAGAGCTCTGGAGGCCTCGTACTCGTGGGCTTTCATCTAATCTAATCGGCGATCCCTAAGGGTTAGGGATAGAATTGGGTTGCCTTTTTCAATTTTTGCTAGGTCAGCAAGTCATTGGAGAACAATCGGAATTAAAGCAATTGCCCCTCTACAATTGACTATAAAAACTACAGAAACCACCCGTGGACATTGATAATAGTCCTTCGAGGCCATAGTAAGACCTTTTTCCTGAATTCCTGCGGAGCCCATCCCGATCAACGATTGATTGTTCATGAAAACCCACAACAAACCCGAGATATAATATCATACCACCTCAAATTGGAATGTAAAACATCAATACCAGAGAAAAGCATACCGGGGAAGCCCCCCGTCCTCCCGGAAACAAAAACAGATATCATACCCCTTCCCCACGGCAGCCCTCGTTTTACCCCATTCTATACCTCCGACCGTGTGTGACAGGGTAACACCCCCGCCAAAAGTTTTACCCGCAGTAAACTCTCCCCACCAAACATCTCCCCTCAGCCAATTTTCCAGCATCAAACCCAGCCCCAACATACCTCCCCGTCCGATCACTACCACAACCTGCCTCAAGAAACAGGACAATGCTAAAAGCCGCCTCCCGCGCAATCCGCGCGCGCAACCAAGCGGCACGCAAGCTCGCCCGAGTGCGGGAGGACAACAAGCGCATGCGGATAAAAGAGGCTATAGGAGTCCGCACGCAGATCCAACGCATCGCGCGCGCAGACCAGAAGCAGTCGCGGCGGGAGGCAAAGGAGGACCGTGTGCTGGGGCCACTGGCGCCACGGCGGGCCATGACGTCGGCAGAGGCGGACGAGATGAGTGTGGTCGCGGGAGAGCGGGCACGGGCTCTGCCCATCAGGAAGGAGAAGCGGATCAAGTATTGGAACATCGTGGCGGGCGATAGGGTCGTTGTCTTGGCTGGGGCGGACAGGCATAGGATTGGGGTTGTCAAAAGTGTAGATAAGGCGACGGCTACGCTCACGGTTCAGGGGATTAATATGGTTGGTCTGAGTTTTTCTCTCGCACGGGGGGAGGGCTAATGGTTGGGCGGATGGAGTTAGGCACCAATGAAAATCCCAGATGCAGTGTTTGGATTGGATACCAAGCAGCAGAGGATCTATCATTCCGAACTTCCCATAAGCTACCACGACGTCCGTCTCGTGTACCCCCTCCCCGACCCTGCCACGGGCGCCCTCCGCGATACTATAATAGCGAACATCGAAATGTCCAAAATCTGGCACAGCAAGGACAAGACCTCCTCCTGGAAGCGCCTCGTGCCGGGAATGGAGGGCGTCGTGATCCCCTGGCCACCAAAGGAGAAACCGAAATACGTCGACCACCCCGGCGACACGCGGATAATGGACGTGGAGATGCCCAGCTACTTCCCCACGCTGCTTGTCCCACCATTCCCGCTAGAGGTCATCGACGAGCTCAGGAACAAGTACTCCAAATTCAGAATCCGTCACGATCCCATGTGGGTCGCGAAGAAGGAGGCCGAGGACGCGGCGCAGAAGGCCAAGGATGGGGAGCGCATACTGACCGCGGTCCAAGAGCTCAATCGGAAGTTAAGGAAGGAGAGGAAGGCGCAGGGTCCGCCACAGTTGTCGGATTCGAACTTAGAGTATATTGGACGGGTTATGGCGCAGAATCAGCCAGAGCTTTTGGAAAATCTGCCGCCTGCGCCACCGCCGCCGACCCTATCAACCCCGGATGTGGCGGTTTAGGTTGGCATAGGCCTTCCGGGATGGGGGGATGGACACCTAGAAGTATGAGGAACGCTTGGGAAAAAGGTGGACTTTGTTCTTTTCAATACATTATCATGAGGAAAGGATGTGGAGTCCTATGCTCATTTTTGTGAATAAAACCTTGGGGAGGGAGGGCTTTGTTGTGACCGCCATCAAGGTACATAAAAAAAGGTATATAAAAAAGGTACATAAAAAATGATTGCCCGTCACACATTCTCACCTTTTCCTTCTTGTTTTTCCCTTTTTAATAATCTCGAGGAAAGGGGTTCAATCCGATACTGTGATACTGCTGTTGAAAAGGAAACAGTGGTTACGACTCAGCCAGTAGCATGCAGGTAGCACTTGTATATAAAAGCCCGGCTTAATCCGTTCGCAAGGGCGCTGTGTATGATAGAGACAGTATACACACTCAGGGCTGAATGGGAAAAAGAAACGGCATATATGGAATGTGGAAGCTGACAATCCGCATAACGAAAGGAAATAATTTTGTTTTGATGTGCGCCCGACTACAGAAACTCCTCGCCATCTGAACTGACTATAGGATCAACCCCCTAGGCAAAAAAAAAGGGGGAAAAAATACAGTGCCAACGAATGGAATGATTTCTTGATTTTTTGATGTACTGATGAACAGGCCTGGCTCTCCAAACCGAGGGGGAAAATTCCAAAATCGAAAAGGGGGATGTGACACGGGCCGAGAAAGAGGTATAAAAATGCAGGTGCAAATGGCAGCTGATGACCGGGAGTCTCCCGAAAACAAGACTCCCCAGTACTGCCACTAAGACTCCCAGTAAAAAAGGATAAAAAATGAAAACCACCAGGGCAATATCCTCGCTATTTCTGACATCGCGACGACCGTTAAAGCATTCAACAGACATTAGAAAGAACCGTCTCAACTCCTCAGCACCTTATAATTAGTGGTCCCAGCAATCACGGTTGGCTTTGGAGCTCTACCGTCTTCCCTTGCGCTCTGCATCGGGGTCATCGTACTGCCACTGTCTGCCAACAGCCTTTGACGTACCAATGCCGTCACCAGCGATTCTGATGGTAGATTCCTGCGGCTTCTCGGAAGTTTGCTCATCGTACGCCCAGCTCCTCCCAGTACTCTTCCTGATACCCATTCCATCACCAGCGATTCTAATTCCCATAGGCTTAGCCTCACCACCGAATCCGGCAAAGAAATCACCATCATCTTCATCGGGGCTCTCGTGTTCACCCCAATGAGCATTCATCTGTCTCACGGCAGCCTTGCGGCTAGCGGTAGGCTCTTTTTGTCTTGCTGCGTGACTTCCTGCAGGAGAGTTGTCGGTGATCTCAAACTGGGAGACATTGCCACGCTTATCTGGAATAGGAGCGGCGGAGACCTTTGAGCGTGGTTCTGGTGTATCCTCATCTTTGATCGTGAAGTGGGTTTCGGCGTTCTGGCGAGACCGAGAACCAAAGTTCTTATTGTTTCTGATGGGCTGAGTTTCCGGCTGCTCATCTTCGCCCCACCCAAAGTGTCTCACATCGTCCTTGCGGATCTTTAGGGGTTTCTTCTCTGGGGTAACGAAATCCTCAAATGCCCAAGAAGACCCATGCTGACCGCGTTTGGAGAGGGGCGTCTTGGCAGGGGGAACAGATGCAGGCTCATCAGAAAATTCAAAGTGTTCATACTTTTTCGAGTCAACAGAAACCTTGCGCTCAACCTTCTTCTGAGTCGGATAGTTTGTCTCGACCGATTCGCCATTACCAATCTCAAATGTTCGGCCAGGGGTGAAAGTACTACGGGCTTTCGGTGGAAGCGGGCCAACATCATGAGAGTGCTCTCCGGCAAGGATTTCCCCAAGATCACGGGAAGGGGGCTTGGCAGAACTACGGGGCGAGACTCCAGGATGATCGATCGCCTCGCGCTCATCATCAGATTCATGAGGGGTGAAGAGTGCAAGACTAGCATGGGGATCGCGAGTAGGATGATCAATCTTGCTACTGTTTGAACCACCTCTGCTTCGCGTGGTCTGAACACTACTGCCGTTTCTATCTGATGAGGGCGGTGCGGAGGCTGGGATACCAGACATCGAGGTCGCAATGAGCCTGCATTGCTCACGACCGTCTTTAATGGGCCAATTCCTCCCATTGCGACCAATAACCCCAAGTTGTTTGAGAACGTTAGACTGGTCCCAATGAATGCGGATTTGCTTGACAAGCCCGTTTTCAAAGTGTACGAAATGAACCTACACGAAATATTAATTTTGTGTAAACCACGGGGAGATCAATGGGAACGGTAATGACAGATAGTGAGGACAGAAAGCTAATGCCAAAACCACTCTGGCAGGAGGTCCCAACTTACAATTGGAAACACGACAACTTGATCAGCCAAGAAATTATCATCCATTGCCGGGAGATAGTTTCCACCATTCTTAACGAACTCCAACTCGGTCTCGACCTCAAGAACCAAGCAATCAGAAGTTTCAACGGCCGAAAGGACTTTTTCCATACGCTTCTTAAGAAGATTTGGCTCACGTTTGAGGTACTTCATAATCGTCTCCGTGGAGCTAAGTGTGATAAGAGTGGTAATATAATGCATTGAAGGCGAAGCAGAAAAAGCCTCTGGCGAAGGAGAGGCGAGAAACCTCGAGTAGGTTTGTTGAAGGGACATAGCTTTAGAAGAGGGGAAAATAAACCTGGGATGTCTTCTCGAAGACGATATCAAAGCTCAAACAAGGCCTATATAAGAGGTTTGGGGAACAGCGGGGTTGCTGACAACGAGGCCTCCGTGAATTAGGAAGTTTGTTTGTCGACTTGCGCAAGACCGGCCGGCTGAAAATAGGGTGTGTAGAAAGCAACTAGAGAAGCGAAAAAGCAGCAAGAAGTGAATTAACAGCGAGGATTGTTAGGCTGAGAAGCGAAGAGCACGCAGCAGAAAGGGGCAACTGGGGGGGGATGAAAAGAATTGGAGTGAGTGTGGAGAGGAGGAAGGGAGGAAGGGAAGGAAAACGAAAACAATCAAAAAGGAGAGTGTGAGCCAGCACAAGGGAAACCCGTGATGGAAGGGTTAGGGATGATACGCCAAGGTGCCGTGTTAGCTAGCGCCGCATATTCCACAGGAGAAAGTACAGTAGCAGCGATGCAGTGACGAGAACCGCTTTCGGTCACAGCCTATCCACTGCAAATTGCTTCATACTCGGATAGTGACCCTGCACCAAGTAAAGGTATGGCTTCCCCCGCTAGTAAAACTTAGTGTATCGGTATATTTGAGAACGCAGGTACCCCTAAAGGACCCCGTGCAACGAATCTCATTTCAAAGGAACCATCACACTTCGTCGCCAGGCCCGAATCAACCCATTCCACGATGAGGAGAAGAGCACTGCACGACGCACCTTCCGTGACCAACGGAATAATATATTCGGAGGGAGATATCTTCCAAATTCACTAAAGCCAATTGGTTGTCATACATTTCGGATTTGGCAGATGTGTTCGACAAGCTAACCCCCCCGCCTCCCCGACCCAGTAAAGAAGTGAAGAAGCCAAGACAAAAGTGACAGCCCTGGTTCAATTCTCTCCCTACTTGCACTGTTGTACTTGTAACACCTGGGGTTGTGATCTACCAAAAGCCATGAATAACGCAATCAATTGCCGGTAGCAATATACTGTATCCCCGGCTCCCTACGGGGGAGTCATTCTCAGCACTCTATTGGCAACCTTCTCACAACAACACTCTCGAATGCGTAAACCGGTTTCGAGTGATGAATTGTGACACAGAATCGGCACGCTTTCCCAACTTGCAATAAGCTTTGCTGGTTCGCCCCGCTGCGAAACACGGTTTCGGAAGTTGCCAAGGATGTCTCACAAACGAATAACTCTGGCTAGAAAGCCAGGTTCTCCACGCTACGCGAAGACAAATCCCTTTCTAAATCGCATCGTAGGGGCACAGTGCGGTGTGGTGCGGGGCATCTCCTTTTAGTTTATGCCATATACGGTAGCGGGACCATTATACGGCAGGAATCATCTGGTTCCCGTTACGGGAGGTTGAGGTACGAGTATAATAGGGGTAAATCCAAATAAGTTGTTTGAGGCTTCTTCCGACTCTGCGACTTCCCCTTGCCCCTTACCATGCATAGCGACAGGAAGACGCTATGCTAGGGCCGAATTGTCAAGTGTGTTTTACTTTTTGCTTCCTTTGCTCGAGTATTTGAGAGTCTTTGTGTTGTGCAGTATTGTGCCGTATCATACCGGGAACTGTACGGAGCTCCATCCAGATAATTTTATTAGGCACACAGGCCACGGAGCGCTCTCTTTGGTTGTTGCGGAGTGTGGGGTGTCATTTATTTGGAAAGAAACAGCCCGCTAGAGTTGGTGGACAAACTTGGATATCCTGGAAACGTGTTTGATAGGTTGATATCGTACAGTACAGTGTCAGCATTGGTTCTTGAGGTGGAGGTATTTTTGCCTTAAGAACTCCGGTAGTACGATCTAAACAGGCCCAAACGAAACAACAAAACAAGGGTAAGGATTGCGCTTGATAGGCAAATAGTGTGCAAGTATCATAACTCAGGGTGAATAACTGCTCAAACCTCCTACTCCTGGGGCGGAGTACAGTGCATCCAGGGCACTGCCTCTGCAAGGACTACTCCCCTAAGATCCAAGTACAGTCACCATATTTTTCTGGCTCTGATGCTTTGGCTCCCTTGATAGGTGCCTAAGCATATGATGCGTGTTATCCATAACCCGGTGTCTTTATATTTGTCAAACTACGTGAGTCTTCGGAAACGGTATCCTACAGCAAGCTTGTCCACTCGACTGCAGAAGTTGGTTGTGCTTAGATATTCTAGACTTATTGCGGCAGTTAGCGCGATGCCCGTGGGAGCGCTGGAATGCCGTAAGAACCTGGATAGGCGGACATGTGCTGGGTGGTCTAAATTTTCCCCCTCTGGGAAATGGGCGAAAGGCACCAGAAAACCCCCTCTCCGATCCGAGACCGGACCTTACTGGGAGTGGTAGTCTAGCTCTAACGACCGAGTAGCGAGGGGTCTCAAAAGTAAAGTTAGGTCTAACAAATAAGAAGGTCGCGAAGTCTACGAGTACACTTGAGCTTCAGGGATGAATGAATAGAGAGGTATCTGGCTTTTCTAAACGCTTGCGTTTCCCTTTACAAAGCCCTGTCGAAATCGAGGCGTAGAGTAGAGCCTATTCACACCCCGAGAGCTTGCTAGTATTAATATCTTTCAAAAGAGAAAAACAGTCAGGTGAGCACAAACTCTTCGGTTCCCCATCATACCGGTATCGTATTCTACGAGACGCTCAGCGACGCCATGATAATAAATTATTGTTGACCCCAGAGGGCATAGTATTGCAAGAGATGGAGCGGTTGGACTGTATGCCGGAGACTTCAGGGGAGTGAGACCCGAGGACTTCATTCCATCGGAGGGGCACTATTGATGCAGTGAAATAGCAATACATACTGTAAAAACCTAAATAGAAGAAAAATGTGCTAGGACGTTGTAGTTGCCTCTCCTAGTAACGCGCCGTGCATATTCCTTTGTTTCGTCTCAACTGGAGGCTGAGTTTGCGGTGTTTTCCCCTCGCACAGCTGAGAAGGGAAATTCCAACGCCCAAACACACTTTTCTTTCGTTCGAGTACTTACTGTAGTAGCAGTGGGAAAGAGATCTGGGAAACAGTACGGAATACAATACAGGAGAAAGTAAATGAGAACAAAGTTTCATATTTGATCGATTGACTAAACAACGACATGAGAGAAAAGGATAAGTTGAACTCGGACAGCTTCAAACCGGGACTAAAAGAATACTGACCGGCTTTGTCGTACTCGAAGTCGTAGAAAGCGCATGTCAGAAAGTGTAGTGAAATTTCAGCAAGTAGAAATCTCAAAACACGAGTGATGAATGATGATTACTCGGCCACGAATAAAGTTATTCGGGCTCTTGGCGGCGAGGCGGGTATCATACTGAGGGCGGAGGGGAGAATTCGGCTCACAGGGTTTTTGGGTGAATACGCTCATTGATGTGTTCAGCGAAAAGTTTCCACAAAGCTGTTTTTCCTCCACCTGCCTCTTAAGAGCATAAGAGGCTAGAGACGGACACAATAGCAGCGGGGACGAAACATCTACATCTTTCTACACGAGAGGACCGACGACCGCGGACACCACTTACGTCAGGAATTGATTTGTCTTTCTTTCTTCTTTGCTCCCTTTTTTATACTTTTTGTGCCTCTGTGTGGATCTTTTGGAAGACGGCTCCTATTTGCTTTTCTTGTGAGCACCCAACCTGCTGCGATCCGGAACCAAAATAAGTACCAATATTCTGTGAAGGTGCTAGACTGTAATCCTTTTCTTGGATCGCAAAGAGTTGAGCTGTAACTCCTCTCTTCAGTAGATCACGTGTGCGACCCTGTGTGAACCTTTTGCGAAACTGTGCCTATCGATTGACTGAAGTTAACTTACCTTTCCATCTGGGGGATTGGTTTTTTTGTACTGGCGGGGCCAATGTGTCTGGATATGCTATAAGCGGTCAAGTAACTACTCCAAATCAAAGCCAATTACCTGCGGATTACTCGTACTGGTAAACTCCCTTGTAAAATCTGTTAGTGCGCTAAGTACTCGACTATCTCCCACGGGAGGCTCCGCCCCCGGCTACAGAACGGCAGTAAACGGCGTCAATCACTACCGCATGCGAAGTTCAAATAACCTTATTACACAGTCCCTTTTGGCAAGGAGGAGGGAAATCAGGGCTCCCTCACAGATTGGTGATGTGCAGCGCAAATACCCGCAGCAGGGGGAGGGGCGCTGCTGTTGCCATCTACCGGTATGATACAGGTATTTTTAGGTATTTTTTCCTTCGCAGGGGCTTAAAGTATGGTACCGGTATTCGCATGAGGCTCATCATCCACTGGCCGTCAAAGCTTTCCAAGGTGAGCTTTGAATCGGGAGTGGGCATGGCGAGCAGGCATGACATACAGTTCATATTGCCCTAAATAGGCGCTAGTTAGATCAGTACGAGTACTGAGCGGCGGAATGGAAATGCTTACGCGGCAGCTCCGAGAGTCGGATTTAAGGCCTTAGTGGGCTATGTAGGTAAGTAAGGGGATAGCATTTGGGGGAGTACGAGTACTGTATGATAGTCTTTGACTGGTTCACCTGAGATTTGGAAGGTCGATTTCTGTAACTAACTTGGGTGACCAGAGTTTCACGTGGGGGTTGAGGCTGTTGCACGAGCGTCGGGAGGGTTTTTTCGTACGGGGCGGGGATTATTTTCCGTGTGGGTCTGAATTAGCTCTTCACTGGCTTTATCGTGGGCACCGTACTCGCGCTGGGGTTCCGGAGCGAAATTGGAGCTCGCAAAGCGCGGCGGAATTTGTATTTTGGTGTTTTTCATCTACCATACTAATCGTAGGAGTGGGAAGTGGGAACTGAAGATACACTGTAATACCTGTGTGATGGGATTACGGGGATGTATGGTAGGGCCGGGAGAACTTGGCCGAATTTTCCATTAGGAGCTCATCAGGTATAATACTCGTACAGTACCGTACCGTATTGCACTAGCACGTATCCCCCAACACCATGTATTCACAATACCGCTAAGTGGGGTAGGAGGGGGAAGCTGGACCTCCAGTGGTTTCTCGAACCGTTGTCGGTCTCAGTCGGAGTAAGCTCGTTCGAGGCTAGACCACTAGTATCTTCTGGTGGGGTCAGGCGTGTCAGCAAAACGAGTTTTCTGAACATTGGCAGTGGAGCACTAAGGTGATATGGTCCGTGTTCACCTAATAGAGGTCTTGGAAACATTTTCCTTTGCCATTGGAAGTGTCGGGGGACCATGAATGGATTTACACTAAATCGCATAGTGACTGTACGGCACGTACTGCAAAGCGCACTGCCGTATCGTACCGTATTGTCGCCCCCTCCACCTAGCAAATTCAGGATCCTGTTGGTGACAAACTCAAACCACAACTACATCTCTGGGAAGTGCTCAAGAGACGCTCCCCTCTAGTTCAATTGTTCCCCGATTTCGGTAAGAGCGATGTCAGCGGAGACAGTGGAATTTCAAACTGCCCATGCACCTGTATCACCGTTTTCGAGCTTATGTTGGCTGAACCCCAAGATCTCGATTTCGTGTGTGTTATGTAAGCGAAATGGGTTGTCAGTGGTTGGTTTCGGGTGCTCGGCCCCATACCTTGCAGTACTGTTACCCAGATACGGGTGAGTGCAGTACGGTAATTCTCCATAAGTCAGGGTTTCGGCCAAGTTGGAGATCGATGGGCAGGTGCGTGGCTTGGCGCTTAGGTTGCGCGTCCGGGGGCGGAGCGTTTGCACAAGTAATCTACGTCATTAGCGTTACTTTATCCCTGAGGGCCTTTTTTTGGTCGGATTTCTTGCACAAAAGTGATAAGAGGAAAGGCAGAATGAGCGTTTGCGTACCTGTCCTGTAGGTAGGTAGGGAAGAGCCCTCTCGTTTCTGGCGGACCTTGCATTCCTCGCCCTGCTTTCCAACCGCCCCCCCTGGCCCCACTCGAGCTACTCAAGAGGGTTCTCAAACCCTATTTGTTATTTCCACCGCTCCCCACCCACTCCCCTCCTTTGGAAACCCCTGGCCCGGTCATAGATTTAATTACCATAGGTAGCAAGCAGTCCATCTTAACTTGCCTTCACTTTTCTGTTTTTTTTCTTCATCGTCCGAACCGGGCTCTTCGGCACAAACTTTATTCCAGCTTCTCTCGTTATGATTCCCCTAGCTCCACCAGATATGTCTTCATCATCTGTCTCTGACAAGAAGAATGTCTTGGCCGGGAAGCAGGAACATTGTATGTTTGTTGGAATATTTTCTCTCCTTGAGAATACCCCGCTTTTCATCTTTTATACGAGCTGAGCAAATATTAACTTCTCACAGATCTCAAGAGGGAGCTTGTTTCCCGCCAGGTTCAGTTCGAGATCTCAGAGCTCAACTCCCCAACAGCTTTACAACGTTTCGGAGCGCCTTTCCGCTCACCCCTCGGAGAGGTCGCCCCCGTCGATAGTGAATTACCAATTTTAAGATACATCTTCGTTCACCATGTTAGAGGTTTCCCCTTTCTTGATCAGGCGAGGGAGAAGGAGTTCTGGCAGGATAGACTGCAAATAGTGAGTTTGCGGCTCTCAGGGTTGGCATGGGTAGCGCTTATAGTTTTTAGTTCCTCGAATCCTTTGCGAACAAACGAATATCCTCCTCCGAAGATCGGTTGGAAGAGACCAAGCGGAGAAAACTTGCCCTGAAGTGTGAGAAGGTTGTTGCTTTAATGATGAACTCTGGTATCCCTACTGCATCGGGCTATGAGGAGAGAGTCGGGTTTGATGAAATTGAGGCCGCCGGAGGGGCCGATAGAGCTGCAAATGAGAACGGCATATTAGTCAACATGACGGAGGGGCATTGGGTTAATGGCTGGGATGTCAATGTTGCTTCAGTGAGGCAGACAAGTATCAAGAGAACCGTACGGTATCATACACATGCAGTGAGTGGGAACAGCTAGTTTAATCCTGGATACTCTCTTACCACGCCCTTTTTAGGAATTCTTGATTCGCACCAAGAGAATGGATCAGCCAGATGTAATTGTCGGCAGAAGGTATGGCGCATTCGCCCGGCTCCATCGAAATGTAAGGAATCCTAGAAGGAAACTGAGTTGAGAGATGCGGCCGCTGACTTTAGTCTGAAAGCTTCGGAATGAGCTTCCAGGAAAGGTTCTCCCAGCTCTCCCGCGCAAGGTTAATACATCTCAGACGTCGTCTGGGGGGTTGTTCTCTCTGCCCTCGGCCGATGACCGGTCTTCTGTGTACTCTGCGTCGACAGCTTCTAGCAGCTCTGCGAATGCAAATGGCGAGAAGGATGGCAATGGCCACAAACGATCTCAATCATTAGGCGCTTCTTTGGGAATAAGCAAGCATAGCCGCAACGCCTCTCGAAACTCTTTGGCTAGTAGTATAAATGAGCCAGTTTCTCTCTGGCGTGAGAACCAGAGGATCTCGTTAAGAGCATTCTTAAGGGTTCTGCTTGGTGATGCCCAAATTGCCAAATCTAGGGCGATGAATGAGTTTCTACTGAAAGAACCCATTACTTTGAATGAGGAGGAGCTTAACGATGAGGCGAGGAGACGGGGGATGGATCATATTAGGATTGAGGAACAACAGAAGTTCTATGAAATTGCGAGACAGAGAGCTCGAGAGCTCGATGTTTACATGGAGAGTTTTAGAAGGGAGATTGTTGAAGACAGTGAGTACCTTTTCTAAATAGGTGGACCATCCGTCCTGTGGAGCTGATACTGACGTTTGTGAAGATGGGTTGACAAAACTCTTTGCGGAAATAAGAGAGAAGGACAAGCTTGAAGACCTCTCGTTGCAATATCAGAAGTTTGCGGAATGGCTAAGGATAGAGATTGCTGCAACTATCTATCATATTTTCCTCGCCGAAGATAACTCGCCCGAGCTGTTTTATCAAGCCAAGAGGGTCCACTCCCTGATTCCTTACACAATCCTCAAAAATGTTATTCGCATTGCCAATCCAGCTGCTGTGATGACCGGAGTACTCGATCTATTTTTGGCGACACCATTTGGATCCCGGTCATTAATGCAACGAATTCTTGCTATGGCCATAAATGATGGCATCAAGCAGCTGCAAAAGAGTATAGATTCATTAACCTCAAAAATCACTGATCCGGTGCTTTGTAGCAAGTTGAAGCAGTTTACCGAAATCGGTGAAGACATCCGCGAGGAGATCAGAAGGGATGCAGCTCTCGACCAAGTCGATCTGATTGTCGCTATATTAAGATCGGAAAAGATAGAGCCAGAACTAGAACCAAAGCAGGTGGAGACTGTATTCAACGCTTACGTGGGTTGGAACAATGCAGTGGAAAATGTGGGTCCCTACGAGTAGCTGAATACGAGTACACTGCTGATAGTGGATGGCACAGATCGACGATATGAGAGCAGGCGGACAGTTGTTCGCTTACCTAAAGCAATTGTTGAAGCTGTATACCAGACAACGAGACAAGAACATGATGCTGGCTATAATCGGAGAGGTGCGTATAGCGTGGTCCTTGGGAGTATGGATCGTCCGCTAATTGTTCGGGGGGTTCAGCCAGTAACACTACAGCTCTTCCGCGATCTCTTCACCATCTTCTACGAGCCGCTGATCAGGGTATACAAATCGGCAAATGTATACAATAGTGTAACAGACTTTGCCGTGTTTGTCGACGATATAGTGGAAGTCGTGGAAAAGGCTCAAAGCCAAGGTAAGGCAATGCCTCTAGCTGAACGCTAAGATTGAAAGCAGAAGGAAATATATTGACGGTTTAATCCACAGACATGTCCTCAGACCCTAACCAAACCGTCCAGGCCTTCATTGACCTTTGCGCTCGCCATGAAAATAACTTTTACAAATTCGTTCACGAGGTCCACATCCACGACGATGGACTGTTCGAGAAGCTCATGGGCTGGCTAGAAGGGGTTCTGTCATTCCTTCGCAACGGGCCTAAATCAGGCCCACTGGATATGAATCGCCTTGTGGAAGAAGCCATCCTGCGCGGTGATATCGACGGCAATAAAGCCAAAGAAGAGATTGATCAATTAATCAAATGGCAAGCCCGAAGAAGGAAGTGGCATGAAGACAAAACCAGACAAAAGATGGCCAGCGGAGGTGACATGGACGGATGGCTCAACACCGCTCCCGACAACACTTTTACAACGTCTGACTTTGGCCTTGACGAGGTAACTCGCACACCCCTGTTTCCCGTACATGAAACGAGGCTAACAAAACGAAAGGCCGACCTAGATGACCTGAACAACGTCGATGACGACAACAACTCCAGCGACGAGGACGAATCGGATGACCAGGCCGACCCAATCGAGGCCGAGAAGCGCCGGAGGAAAAAGAAGCAGGATCATTTAAGGCGTAGCGCTGGTGAGCCGGAAAAGCCGGAAGTCAGTGAGATACTGAAGTTGCAGGCGGAATTCCTATTGCAGCTTAGGAATGTGCTGGCGGAGTAATGGCGGTAATGAGTAGACCAGCCAGACTACCCCTGTGCTTATGATGAGATTACTGAGTCGAAGCGGGGAAGGTTTTTTAGCTACCGGGTGTAATGGGAACTTTAGCTCTTTTGTAATGGAATAGCTTCTTATTTTCTCTGCCTGTACTGTAGAATGGGGTGTTTTTCTTATTCCTTTTTCTTGGTTTGGAGCTGCCCTTTGTGACCTAAATCACCACACTTGCTCTATAATAATAATAGATCTTATTCCACAGTGCTGCACACATATTGTACTCGAGTGTGGGTCTGGCAATCCTATGAGGATAGGCTACCGTATGATATTATGGGAATTTTGTCTCAGGAATTTAATAGGATGAAAAACCATGAACTATCACTCGGAAATTTACCGAAATAACTGGCTTAGTTTCTGTATTATATGATGGGCGTAAATTTTCTAACTCTCGGGCAGTGTGGTGGGTGTCGTGTGCCCACCCGTATTATGCGGGTTCGGTGCACGGGGGAGTAATGCTTAATTCATTCGTGGGATTTCCAACTGTAGTCTTTGCTCCTTCGGTGGAGGGTAAGAGCGCAAGCGAGGTAGCTAGTCGAACGATGCCTCAAAAGAAAGTATCATATGTTGGGAACATCTACGGGAAGTTATGCATTGTGGAGGTTCTGCCGGTTGGTTGTGGGGGTGGGTCTTTGGGACATGTTGACTTTTCAATGATAATTTTGGGGGGTTTTCAGCCACAGTGTTGATTGAATGTCATCGAGCTCCAGGGTAGCAATACCACGTAGGTACGCTAAGTCCAAATAAACAATCTCCACCACCCACACCCCTCCTCTCTCTACTATCTCGAGAGTCCGCTCCCCTCCTTACTCTCGCCACGCCTGCACCTCCTACCCTTCTTACCCTTCCTTCACTTGCTTCCCCTTCCCCACCTTCCCAACCCCACCAATACCCCACCCATTCAAAACCCCGAACCCAGCATTCAAGTACGCAGCGAACCCCAGCCACCCTAAATACGGCACCATAAGCCACGCTGCGAATGGATCCCATCGCTTCCATACATATGCGAGACAGCCAACGTTGCCCGTCAGGGCGACAATGTCAACAAGCGCCGCGGCGGGCCACCTAGCACCAAAGAAGAGAGGCATCCACGCGAGGTTGAGCACAAGTTGTGTGGTATAGAGCGTCGCTCCAGTAAGGGCAAGGTTGCGGATACGTGGACTCGAGGAGGAGAGGCCAAGGGTTGTTGCGCGGTGAGAGGCGTAGCCCATTGTGCCGTAGAGGAGGGTCCACACCGGTGCAAAGACCCAGGCTGGGGGGTAGAGGGGGGGTTGAGATATTGTGTTGTCGATTTTTTTGGTTTTTTTGGCTTGGGGAGGGGGTTAGTTTGGGTTGTTAAATTGGTGGGGAGCGGAACAAACGTTGGGTTGAGTAGCCGACTGCAGAGCCCAGGGTTATTGGTAGGAGGATTGAGGCTGCGGGGTTTGCAAAGACGACCGCTGGGAGGGTGATTGAGGGGATGTGAGAGATTGAGCACATCTTGGAATGGTTGAATCTAGTTGGATTGGTGTTTTTTCTTGCTTGTTTCTTTGTTTTGGCAGAGAGAAAGAATAGAGAATGAATGGTATGAGAGGAGAGAGGAGGAGGAGGGTGGGTACCGGTATCTTAGTGTTTTATCAAGTCAAGAGTATGGTACTCGTAGAGGACGACTCAGAGAAGTGGATATGAAGTCTGGTGATGACGTATGGTACCCGTGGATGCGGAAGTTTCCGGACTGGGAGAGCCGGGCCACTTTTTTTACTTGTAGGAAAGAGTGTTGCGCCACATCTTAGATCTTGGTTAGGTGTCTTGGCCTACTTGTATCATCGTGGGAAAAGCAACGAGCAACAGGCAGCAGGGCCAGTACTCGAGTATATATCTGTACTGATGCAGCAGTGAATTCACCGGCTCTTTCTTCTTGGTGTCTCTTCGTTGTTTTGAGTTCTGGCCATTCCAGAGTTGGATTGGCTCTTGGCTCTCTTCCCTCTCTCACCCTCAGTCCCTCGCATCACTTTTCCCCTGGTGAGGTACCGCAAGGTCAGCTTCCCTCCCCTTCCCCCTTGCCCTGGCCCGGTCCTTTCCTCTCCCTTCCCCCTCTCCACATCTCACCTTACTCTCGCTCAACCTCTCAATCCCTCACCTTCCCTCACCTTCCCACACCACACACCCACACACACGCTTGTAGCTCATCCACAACCTCTTTTGTTCATCATTCTTCTGCCTCTCTAATCTAGGGGCTACTATCACTTCTCACGGGTCAGGGAAATTCTATCGTTAACCATCTCGTCCATCGGAGCCGCTTCGCTCATATCTCTCTCCTTTTTCTTGTGTGTTGCCTCCTCCTTTTCTTCCCTCCTCTACTCTTCTCTTCCTCTTGCCGTACGGTACTCCTACTCCTTTACCTCAACCGCCCTCCTTCGTCGCTTCGTTCCCTTGTTCTTTTTTCCCTTTCCCTTCCCTTTTCCTTCCTTTTTCTCTCTTCCAAACAAACCAAACCTCACTCCCTATTGTTCTCTCCTCTCTCCTCTATTCTTTTTTGATCCTCATTTTAACGCTTTGGGTCATGGCTCGGCGCAACAACAGATCCTATTCAATCTCTCCTACCACGTCTACGTCACGCCCCTACAAGGGACCTCCTCCTCCTTCTACTCCTCCGTGGTCAGTCAGTACCACACCATCGATTCGTTCATTATTCTTCAACTAGGAAGCTAGGAGCTTTTGACTTTCGTTCCCATAATCACCATGTCCTACCTTGGAAACGACCGCTATAGTGGCGGTGACAGGGATCGGGACAGGAGTCGGGGCAGTCGAGATCGCGCTACATTGGAGAGCGACTATGGTCGGCTGAATGATGCTGAATGGGGCTACGGGAGAGGGCGAGGAAGAAGTCCTGGTAAGTGACCTCCTTCATCTGTAATAGCGGTTGTCTGCGCCGCATTCTGGGCGCGTGTGTTTGCTGTTGTTTGCCTTTGTTCTCCGCCCGAGTGATTTTTTTAAATTTCCATTTCTTTTTGCTGCCCGGTCGGCGGGTGAGCTTAGCTCATCATGTGATCTTGTTTTTCTCGGGCCGCTCTATCTTTTTACGCATACCTTACGAAGAAGGTTTCACTGACAGGGTTGATTTCCACAGGCCCCATGCGCCGTTTACCACCTCGCCGTTCGCGATCCCCCCCTCCTGTCGGGGGGAATATCGACCGTTATGTGCCTCGATCTCCTCAACCTCGTCGCTCTCGCTCACCTTCACGTTCGCGTTTCGAGTATGCTCAGCATGGCGTCCCCCAGCTTCCCATGGTCGGGAAGCCTGGCGCAATTGATCGCTATGTTCCACCGCATAATGGGACTGCCCCCCCCATGTACTTCGACCCCCATAGGCTAGACTACCAAGTCACGTTTAATTACTTCTCTGATTGGTATCATCAGGAAAACCCGGGTGGAACTGGTCCTAATATGAAGGAGGAGGTAAAGCAGAAGTATGATGAATATAAGGATGAACTTACTGCGCGCCTCGCGAAGCTGTTTGTGACCACACATAAGAATGATGAATGGTTCAAAGAACGCTACGTTCCCGGTGAGAAGGAGGTCACAAAGGCCAAGATAGTGGAGTATAGAAGAGGGGCCTTTGAGAGATGGAGGGTTCAAATGCGGAGTGGGACTTTAGATAGCATTGACCGTGAAACTGGCACCGGGACTGCCCCAAAGTCAGAAGACAATGCTCTTGAACCCGGTGAGGAGATTGAAGAGATAAATAGAACCCTCGAAGACGGTGGCTTGAAACCAGTGTTGTTGATCAAGACTATCAGCCCTACCGTCAGTAGAGCTCAATTGGAAGAGGTAAATATATCTTATCAACTCTGAATATTAGGCTTTGTTGGGCTGCGACTGATTGCGAATAGCTTGCCTCCACGAATCTTTCAAACTTTCACTATATCTCGCTCTCGGACCCCAACCCCTTGAAGAAATTTCACCGTATCGGCTTTATCCTTCTTTCCCCCATAGATCCTAATGATCCTACATCCGAGCCTGCGCCGGTTGATGTGTCAATAGTCGAACTTCTCAATGGGAAAAGCATTCACGATGACATACACGGCGACTTTGTTTGCCATGTGGGAATCCATAACGGACCAACCAGCGCCAGAACCAAGAAGGTCTTAAACGAAGCCATGAGTCTACCTGACAATCTGAAGAAAGAAGCCAAATTGGTTGAAAAATGCATCAAGAAGCTGGAAGCAGAGCTTCATCGCGATGGCGGAGACTCAATGGTAGAATATGATGGCTGGGAGATGATCAGGGACAAAGTTGAGGAATGGGGTCGTGGCGAGCGAGAGAAAAGGATGGGGAGTGAGGAGGAAGGGGAGGAGAGTGGTGAGAGTGAGGTCGAACTTAAGATCATCAAGAAGACTGTCGACATGGGGGTGGAATACCTTCGTCGGGTCTTTTCGTTTTGTATCTACTGTGTTTCCTCATCCGACTCCATTGTTGAACTCACTAGGAAATGCCCTGGCGGTCATATGCGCCGTCCCACCCCGGCCAGTGATTTTGCTCCAGACAACCGCACCGTCAATTGGACCAAAGCCTGGCAAGACAAACTGGAGTTTTTCGTCAGCCCCCCACAGCCACATGATGAAGACTACAAAGAGAGGCTTAGGAAAGTTGGTGGCAAGCCTGTTCCTGAAGCAGTCGAGGACGAGGTCCAGCGGAGCATGAAACAGGAAGATGAGGGTAAATACCGATGTAAAGTCGCCGGGTGTACCAAGTTGTTCAAAGCCGAGGAGTTCTGGAGGAAGCACTTGGATAAAAAGCATGGCGAATGGTTGCAAATTTTGGAGACAGAAGCTCAGCTAGTCAACAGCTATGTCCTGGATCCGTGCAGAGTTCATCCTCCTAAGATCGAACAAAACAACCAAGGAGGGTTCCAGACCGTTCAGACCGGCGGTAACCGTGGGTTCGCGCCGATGATGTCCTTGAGCACTTTTGGTGGCCCTGCTCCCCCGCCCGGAACTTTCCAGCCACCCCCTGGATTCAACTTCAATGCACCATTCTTCGCGGGACACCATGGTAACGGTGCGGATAAATATGTACCGAATCATCTCATGCCGACTGCTGGGCCTGGCCTCCCGGACGCCGGTAGAGGTAGGGATGGTGGAAATGGGGTTGGTCCACAGCGCCGGAGAGAGAATAGAATGCCTCCGATGGGCGCTGCGGGGCTTCCCATGGCCGTGGGCACCGGGCGGGAGAGGTTCGCCCCCTACAATCCGAGGAGAGAGAGGGGCGACAGGGAGAGGGAAAGGGAGAGACGCGATAGGGAGATGAGGGAGCTCGCGAGACAGCCCGGTAATGCTCCTGCTAATAGAGCATCTGGGCCTGTTGGAGGAGGAACCCCTAGCGCCGCGCCCGCTTCTACTAGCAGTGGTACCAGCGGTGGGGGAGAGGCGGAATTGGCAGTGTTAGGAAGGAGTGTCAAGAGTTACATGGATCTAGATGCAGCTGGTGGGGAGGGCAAAAAGTCAGTCGAGGAACTAGATTACTAGTTTCTGGTGGGAATGGCGATAGGTTGGCTGTATCAAATGACAAACTTCTTTTTTAACTAGAGAAGCAGCTTGTAGCGTTTCCTTCACTGAAAAAAAAAAACAAAAAAAAACAAAGCTTTAGTTTCTTAGGGTCTCTTCCCCTTCATATTTCCTTGGCTGTTGTTGCTTTGTGATTTTAATTCATTCGAAATAAATAAATGAAAAATGATGCTCAATCATTGCGAGACGCCTCTCGTAACGCAATATGATATTCCTGCACAAAACGAAGGAATGGATGTTTCATTAGCAGCTAGTGAATGTCCTTAACCTACAGCATGATATTATAACTTACGAGTAGAGAGGGTTTGTATGAGGCAAGCAATGACGCAGAAGTACCCAAGTACACCAGCCCTGAGAGTGGATGAGGCGAATCTTGGCATTAGGACGTCAAAATTAAAACCTTGCCCCCCCCCCCCGGGAACCCAACTCGACGAAGCATCATCCCCTCTATCAGGCCACCCAAGGCCATCACTCCTCAGAGAAAATTATCACCACTGCTCTCAACCCTCCTTCACCTCTCCCATATCCACCCTTTCTCTTCACTTTCCTTTTAAAAAAACAAGACAACAAAAAACATTTCCTACCACCTGCGCCTCAACCATTGTTCCTTTAACTCCCCTCCGCGCAGTTTTCCGCGCACTCTCAAGGGCAGCTCTACCACTCAAAGCCTTGTTCCCGGGATTGATCATACGAGGAACTGTAGCAGCCATGGGAAAGCGCAAACACCGAAAGGCCTTTCCACCCAAGGCTCCGTCCTCGTCTTCGAACGCCCATGAAGCACCCTCCCCACCGCCACTTCCTGTCGCAAAGTTCGGAGAATTCAAGTTGACCAGTATATCCGGCCCATTTACCTCTAACCCCGTAACCACAACTACTACCGGCACGGCAGCCAATTCGATGGGTGGAGAAGTGGGGGAAGATGACGGTGAGGGGGACTGGCAGATCGCTAAACGACATAGGAAGTCGAAACACAAGTATCCGTCTCTCGAAGTATCACCTATCAGACTAAAAAGCGCTGTTAAGCTCAGCGACATACAATCTCTTGCTCTGTGGTTGTTGGCTGACGGGACTGCTCCCCAGTGGCTGCTTGTCAAGAACAAGCATGAGATTCGCGGGGTTGTAGTTGTCATGGTTCCTGGACTGGAGATGGCGATGTTCAATGGCGATCTGGATCTTACCTCCGATATTACTACTGTAGGTGGAGAGTGGAATGGAGAAGGGGAGGATTTGGGGGTTGTTGTTCGGAATGATCTGACCAAATCTCCCCAACCGGCCCAATCACCGGGCCCTCATTCAAAGCTAGGTTTTGGTTGGGGAAAGCATGCGTTTTACCCTCAGGAACTTAAAAGGGCCCAGTTACAGGCCTGTGTGAAGGGATTTGCCGATCTTTTTTCTCATGTTTGGCCTGTCAAAGCTCCCGGGGATGAGCGTGGGAGGGTGTACTCTGCTATAACTGGATTCTTAAATACACCTATTCCTAAAGAGAAGGCCCCGCAGGAAACTGACAAGTATACGAGTCGGAGGATAGGCATCACTCGACTTGTTATGCCTTTCGAGGAATTGATTGAGAATGAATATCCTATCCACTCTCTTCATGCCACGGCTTCATTATTGGCCGAAGCCACTAAGGTCGGATGGGTTGAAACGGATCTTTCAAGGGGGAATAGTCAGAAGAACAATGAGGGTGGTTCGGTTACGGAGGCAAAGACAGTTTACGCTATGGACTGCGAGATGGTCCAGACGAAGCAAGGTTTGGAACTGGCGAGAATTAGTCTTGTGGGTTGGGATGGGGAAACGGTTTATAATACCCTTGTTAAGCCAGACAATCCCGTCACAGACTATTTGACGCCGTAGGTTGCCCTTCATTCCCCCACATAGAAGTTATAAAACTAATATAGATAATAGATATTCTGGCGTGACCAAGGCGATGCTCGATCCCGTCATTATTCGCCTGAAAGACGTCCAAAATCGCCTCCTAAAGCTCCTCAATAACGATACAATTCTCGTTGGACAATCTCTCAACGCCGATCTTCGCGTCATCAGATTAGCCCATCCGCATATCGTGGACACCTCAGTAATTTACAATCACCCCCGCGGACCCCCATATAGAGCTTCGTTAAAGTGGCTCTCCATAAAGTACCTTAAACGCGAGATTCAGAAGGGCGGTCCGAATGGCCATGACTCGATAGAAGATGCAAAAGCCTGTCTGGACCTCTTAAAGCTCAAATTAGAGAAAGGTCTCGAATATGGAACTAGCAGTACGGCTGCCGAGAGCATTTTCAAGCGACTATCTAGAATGAAACCGGTAGCTCGCACTGGTGGAGTCGTCGATTATGGGACGCCAGACAAATGGTGGGGTCCTACCGCCGCCAGAGTGATCCAGGCAAAGGACGACGCAGAGGTAGCTACAGGCATTGTAAAATCTATCCGTGGTGATCCCCCCGGCACTCGCGACGGACATCCTAAGCTTGACTTAGTCTGGGGTCGTATGCACGCTCTCGAGACTCTCCGTGGGTGGAACAAGACGGCCGTGCCAGAGGAAGGCCCTCCCATTCCCATTGAAAACATCGAGCCGAACCATGCCGTGCTTGCCCAGGGAGTCAAGAACCTCGCAACTCAGCTGAAGGAGATCTACGACTCGTTGCCACCTTGCACTGCATTCATTGTATACTCTGGTATCGGGGACCCTAGGGAATTGAGAAGGCTACAGGATATGCAAAGGGAGTTCAAGAGGCAGTACATGGCGATGAGGTGGGATGAACTTACTGTTAAATGGACGGACACGGAGAATCAGGCGTTGGCGGCCGCTACAAAGATTGCCATGGAAGGCATCGCCCTCTTGACGGTTAAATAGACTAGGTATGTTTACCAGCAGTCGAATTTTAGTTGTTGCAAATCCCCAAAGTCAATTCCCGGGACAGTCTTTCTTTTCCTTCACTTTCACAAGTATGATATTCCTTTCGCAAGTATGATACTTTGTTCGGTTTATTCGGCCTTTTCCCTTAGTAGCCTATCGGGTATTTTTCGTTCAGGGACTAGACCATCCGCCGCGGTTCCAGAATACATTCTTCAGGCCTTAAAAGCAATCGCATCCTCCATAGATAAATGTAAACCCGGAATTTTGATGTGTTTTGACCTGTCTGGTTACCGAATGGCCCCTATTGGAGCTCATGTCCGAGTGACAAATTGTGCAATCCCTTCCGCCATAACGGTGTGGCTTTTCCACACTAACCAAACTCAAAACTACCAGCCACACGTGCCCAACCTCACCCCTCCATCCCACCACAGTATCAAAACCCATCCATCCACAAACTTTCTAACCAACCCGAAGATGTCACAATACACCCCAGCAACACTAGAATCCCTAATATCAATAACCGGCGAAGCCGACCACGCCTCTATCCTGAAGCACGCGAATAACGTCCTCAAGTCCGAGAAATCGCATAAGCGGGTACTGCATACTAAGGCAGTAGCACTGATAAACCTTGACCGCTACGATGATGCGTTCTCCGTACTTTCGGTGCCGGAGTTGGCGGGCGAGGCGGTGTTAGAGAGGGCTTATTGTCTTTATAAATTAGGAAGGCTGGAGGATGCGTTGGCGGCTGCGGTAGATGGTGCTGGGGGTGGTGGGAGGGACGAGAGGGGGCTGAAGCATGTTGAGGCTCAGGCTGTATGGGTTCCCCAATTCCATCCATGGATTTTCCTACAGCTGACGGAGGAGGGATGCAATGTATAGGCATACAGACTGGAAAAGTTCGACCAAGCGGCGGGAATATACGCGGCACTATCCAGGGGCGGGTACCAAGCGGAGAACGAAGACTACGATATGAGCGTCAATATCAGCGCCACGAACGCACAATCGGTCTGGGCGAACGGGCCAACGGGAGGAGATGACAACAAGGTTGACAGGAGCGCTCTAGATGCGTTCGAGACGGCATTCAACTCTGCGTGCGGAGCTGTTGCCCGGCGCGCTTTCGGACAGGCACTTGTTTTGCTGAAGAGGGCGAGGGAGTTGGGGTTGCTGTTGGAGGACCTTAGTGAAGAGGAAAGGAAAGTTGAGGTTGCGCCGGTTCTGGCCCAAGAGGCTTATGTACTAGCGAAAATGGGGAGATTGGAGGAGGCTTTGGAGAGGTCGAAGGAGTTGGATGTTCCTAGGTTTGCATTTGCACAAAGATCAAGGTCTAAGCTGGGTGGCTAACTGGGTTGCTCTAGCATCACCGACATTTCATTGAAAGTCGTTGCTACAAACAACGAGATCGCCATAACCTCCCGACTGCCAGATTACAACCCCCATTTATCACTCGTCACATCGGCCGAGTCAGCTACTACATCAGTCTCCTCAAAAGCATTCCTCTTCCAGTCAAAGATACTTGACAGAAACCATGCAGTGCTAGAATTAGAAGCCGGAAAGAGCCAAGCTGCGAAGAAACAAGCTCTGGCACACCTACAGAATTACCCCCACGATAGCGAAGCAAGTGTGATCTTAGCCGCCGCCCGCGATGGCAAAGTCGAGAAGCTAGTCGAGAAAAGCCCCGGTGACATCGGTCTCTCACTAACTCTCGCACAATTGCGTATGCGCAGCGGGAATATCACTGGAGCTATTGCCGCAGTAGAAAATGTTATATCCGCCGCTCAAGAGGACCAAAAGTACCTTCCGGGTGTTATTGGCTTGCTCGTAGGACTATATCAACACCAAGGCAGACGTCAACACGTCAAAGAAATCCTTTCGAAAGCCAGTGAATACTGGAAGAGCTCGCCAGCTCCCGTAAACCCATCTCCCTTCTTTAACCAGCCTAGCAGTGCTAATAGTAATAATAAAATTAGAACCACCCCCTCCTCCGCGCCTCCGCAAAGGCCCACCTCGACAACTCCACCCCAACAGACATAGACCTACACTCGGCACATTCAATCTTCACCCTCCTGCTTTCCCATTCTCCCAGTGACCCCTTCGCAATCGCAGGCCTCCTTGCCTCCACGCCTTCCACCCCCACTTCTCACCCTCCTCAGCACCTCCAGCCAAAACTAACTCCCCTTGAAAAACTAATCTCGACAGTTGACGCGGCGGCCCTGGAAGCCGCAGGCGTCGCCCAGCCGCCGCCACGGAAGCGTCCGGTGGAGGAGGTGGGGGGGGCAAGTGGGAAAGCGGGGGTGAAAGTAGTGTATAAGAAGAAAAAGGCCCACAAATTCGATACTAGCAAGACGCCGGATCCCGAGCGATGGTTGCCGCTTTGGGATCGGAGTGGGTACAAGCCGAAGGCGAAGAAGGGGAGGGGGAGGGTGGGCGGCGGTGGCGCCACACAGGGTGGAGGAGGAGGAACAGGAGGGGAGGAAAGCATGGAATTGGCGGGCGGCGGGAGGGTGGACGTGCTCAAGGTTAACGCGAATAAGCCAAAGAAGAAGAAGAAGGGAGGGAAGCGGTAGGTAGGTAGCTGATGTATCCACCTAGACACCTATAATTTTTACCTTTTGATTTCCACAGATTAGCCTCTCGTTTTCCATGATACAGTGAATGGCTCCCCGTTCCGTCTCCAGGCGCAAACCCCCAACATCCACTCATTAATAGCATAGCAAGCACACAACACACCCAACCCGCGCGAAATCGAATGACGATTCCTCAATACCATACTAACCAGGACAATTCTTTCCCCTCCCTCCTTCCCTCCCTCGTTTCTAGAAATCTCCACCAATATTCTCTCTCTTATCCCAGTACACTCACACCCTACCGCCCAAAGACATACCAGTACTTCCAAGCCATTTGTCATTATAAGTTAGTGGCCATTAATCGAGCTCAATCCCCCCCCCCCCCTTTCTTCCCCTGTCCACTACCGGTATTCAATCCATCAATCTAGTCAGGAAGTCCCTCTCCCTCCCTCCCTCCCTCCCTCCCTCCCCCAAAAGAAAAAAGAATGGGAAGGAAAAGAAAGAAAAAAAGGAATAAATAAATAAATGCCATTTCTACATTAAATTTTATAATTTCTTCTCACTTCGTCCTCCTTTTTTTTTCTTGAAAGATGGGAGTAAAGACATAATTAAAATAATAATTAAAATAACAATAATACCGCGATGAAAAATTGGTGGGCATTGTCGAATACCAGTTCTTTCCTTCTTTCTAGAAATATGATGCTCGTACATAATATTGTGCTTCATTTATCCACCTTGGCCTATATTATGCTATTATTATTATTATCATGATGCCGTGTATTGCAAAATGAATGAATGAATGAATAAATGGATGGAAATGGATGGACGGGCGGGTGGATGGGAACGGCTCTTCAGGGCGGCGGTTTAAGATATGGTCTGAGTGGAGAGGGAAGGGAGGGTAGTGAAGGGAATGTCACTGGTGGGTAATTGCGATGGTAATATCCAATTTCAATTCTTGTTTTTTTCTCTTGCCTTGTTCTTTCTTGGCCCACGGCGTCAATGGGTGGTCCTTCTCTCTTTTTTTTTTTCTCACCGTGATGAAGATATGGGATTGCGTTCCGTGTACCCGGTGTATTATATGTACATACATCCGTCGGAAATGATCAGGCAACGGCTTTACCAACCTTTCCCAGAACCCACCCCGCAAAGCAGGTGCCGGAGGAGTAGAAGACTTCCACCTCGCACTTGATGCCCCAGAATAACATCCTTTGAATTTCCGCTTTCCAGGATGGTGCCGTGGGAATCCAGGGCCTGGTTAGGAGCGCCAGGGCCTTTTTGCGGTCTCTGTGGGTGAGGGTAGTCACCACTACCCCGCCGCCGCCACCGCCGTCATCGCCGGGGGCAGCGGTGATTAGAGAAATTAGATCCTGTGATAAAACACCAATGACATCAACCCCGCTCACCGCTACACGCTCGTGCGCTAGCAGCGTGCTACCGAACTTGTAGGTCGCGGCGATTTCCACCCCGTCCGGGTCGAAATCTACCAACGTAGCCACCCTTTCTATACTTTTCCCCTCCCAGAGGAGGAGCAAGAGCTTACGGGTGTTCAAATCCGGGTACCCCTTCCCACAGAGCATGACCAACCCCTCCCGCACAATCCCCGAGCGGAGGGAATTCAGTGCTCGGAAGATGGTCTCTTTCTCGACGAGGAGCACGCTTCTCACGTCCGTTGCTAGCGTCACGCTCTCGGGCGAGAATGAGGGTGGTATGAGCCCGCCGCCCTCCCCGCCAAAGTAAGCTCCGTCGATATATACTTCTCCATACACCAGTCCCTTCCCCGCAGCGCAGATGCCCAGATCCCGCCTGGTTAGGCGGAACGTCGCGGCGAGGGAGTCGAGGAGGTAGTCTATGTTGCGTTGGGAGCGGAAGAGGGTTGGGTTGTGGTAGTATATTTGGCGCTTCGTTAGCGGGGGTGGCAAGGGGGTTGAGGCGGAGGAATGGTGGGCGTGCAGGATCGATAGGAGTGTTAGGATGCAGGTGAATTGTCGGGGGTTTCGGGGGAAGGTTGTGCTGGTGAAATGAGAGGGGTGGGCGTGCGGGAGCGGGAGAATTGAAGAGGTGCGCGGGGAGAAATAGGTTGTTTGTGGGCGGCGGGAGCGGAGAGGGATGCTCAGGGAAGAGGCGGATGGGGTTTGTGCGAGGGTAGCGGTTAGAGAGGTGATAATCTTCTCAATGTGGGTAATTACTGAGATGTTCTCTGGAGCAGGAGGGGATGGCGGGGGAGACAGTAAGGGAAGAGTGAAAGACGAAGTATTGCTTTGGTCTGAAGGAAAGTCCCAGTCTGGGAGTTGGTCCATGTCAAGTATTCCTTCTTCTCCCCCGTCTTGACGCTTGACCACCCAATCTTCCCCTATCCCTTCCATCCCGTCGAGCAATCCGACAAACTCGTCTTCGTCATCCATCAAGAATTGTCACTGGGAAAATAGGGGAAGTGGTTGGATCGGTCGTCGAAATTCTCTATTTTATACATCGAAAATAATAGTAATAAAACCCACATATTAGCTTATTAGCCCTCAATCACCCTAAAAAACCCCAACCTCTATAGCAATCCATATCCAGAGGAGCATAGCAATATCTCAAAAGAAGAAATGGTATATGTATAAAGAATAGAAGGTAGAAAAAAGAGGAAAAATGCAATTCCCGTCTGAGGACGTCTAGAAGTTTTTAAAAGGAACAAAACAAAGAAAAGGCTCATTTCCCATTCCGAAAAAGAGAAAAGAAATAAGGAAAAAACTCTATCCCACTAAAACACCTAATTTTTTGCCGTTAAACCTCCAGCTCTTTGACCTTTTTATAAAGAAACTACCTGGATGCCGAACATTCAGACCACAACCGGGGGTTTAGCGGAAGGACTTCTTCCACCAACCAGAGTTAAGCCTCTCGCTGAGTCGGCGGTAGTAAGCCATCTCAGTCCAACAATCACGACCCCACTCGCAGCCGGCCATGTTGACGACAAAATCACGGTCCTTCTCATCGTAAAAGATTCTCTCATCATCGGGGGTATCGGAGCAGGCCCCGGGAGGAAACGAGTTGATCATTCTTTGGGGGATAAAGGCGGTTCCAGTACGGATCCATGGTTGACTGGTGTAGAGATATTCCTAGGCAACCAATTAGATTTCTAGCCGCAAGCCATCAGAAAATCGGGAAACAAACCAGTGCATCTTGTTCCTTGTGCTCCCATTCCATGTGCTTTTGCTCATATCCGACAGGATCCCACCAGATGTCCAAGAGTCTTTCACTCCATTCACTTCGACGAATTAAGAAGGAGCCAAGATTAAAACCACCACAGTCCTGGGGAATGATGAGGTTGACGCTTTCAGCCTTGTCATCACCAACAGGGCTAAGAGATATGTCATCCAGATAGAAGAAATCAGTTCCCGAGGGGGGGTGACTGATATTGAGTGGGTTGTAGATGTTAATATCCCTGTACGTAACATTTTGGACATGCTTGAAGATATGCGAGTGCAGGGAAATTGATGGCTCCATAATAAAGGTATTCAGGTCCATCCACCAAAACCTGGAAACCCTTAGGTTAGCATATATGTTCGGAAACTCGGCCAAAAAAATAAATATCACCGAGCTCATGTATTTTCAGAGAATATCCATAAACCGACAACTCGGAACAGATGGAAAATCTGGATTGACAAACTCACCATTCGGCTTTAGGATGTTGCCTCATAGTTTGCTTAATAACATCCACCTTCTCCCAACTCTCTCTCCACTCATGCGCATATCTCTTCTTGGTGCTCATATCCTTAATTTCCAAATGATATCCCCATCTCTCAGCATATGCCTTCTTGTTCGCTATGGAATCTCTCTCCACAGCCCACTCCTTGGCTCCCTTCCAGCTCATGACGCCACCACCCTGATTTGCGGCCAAAATTATGACAATCTTCGAACCTCCGGAAGCATACCGAATCTTGCTCGATACAGGGTTATGGTGTAAATATGTAAACACAAAGATCGCAAATGCCCCAAGCAGTAACAGAAGCGTATTTAACTTGGACCCTAACGAAAAGCAGCTCCGCAGCCTACTAGGGGGGAAAGGTGTCGAAGGTGTACCATACGAGGCAGAGTATGGCGGGGAGAACGGCGAGTAGGTCGGCAGGGAGGTTGACAGTTTCCTCAAGTGCTTCCCGAGAAACTTCCTTGCAGGCGAGTAACCACCAATGTTTGCACTTCCGCTACCCTTTCGACCCGGCCACATTCCGCCGTTGCTTACTGAAGTCGGCGGCGAATGCCGTTCGGAAGGTAAAGGCGAATGAGATCTCGAAATGGGTAGGCCGGGGGTAGATGCCCGCGATCCAGCATATCCATTATTATTGTCGCTATCGCTCCCCCAAAAGCTACTCCCGGCACTCATGAGGGGTGTAGGGGGTATGGGGGGCAACGGTGGATGGGGAGCAGAATTGTTATTCAACGAAATACCAGACGATAAATTGACCCCTATATTCCCGAGGTTAGGTGGGCCGGTGTTGCTTCCAATGGTGGAGCGCCGGCGTGGACGGTTTGTGGGAGCCACGGCGACGGTTGAGGGGGGGGCGTAGGGTTTTATTCCTTTGTTTTAAGAATAAAAGGGCTAGCCGAAAAGACCGAATGAAAGGCTATACAAGGCAAAGGATCAGCTTATTTATTACGACATTGCTATTTCGCTTTCAGAAGGTCTCGTGGTAATCACCCTCTTTCTCTGTGGGGTCACCCCGTCCCGTAGAGACGCGGCAAGATACACGGACGAAGAGAGGGGGGAGGGGAGAATTGCTCCGCGGGTGACAGCTTGCAAGAGATTCTGAGGGAGGCTGGACGGATGGTATATTTTGCACCAGTGGGAATGATATGCAGCGGTGGGTGAAGGCTTGCTTACTCTCTTCAGTAAATGGATGAGTATTTTACTGTACAGGTTGTAATGAAGCACCGTATCTCGCTCCCACTCGTCTAGTCACAGAGAGCTGTTAATTGCACGTATATCCTTTCCCTAGCTGTTTGTAAGTAGGACAAGGAGAGCGGAAAGCCAAGGCGGGACTTGGATGAATTCTAATAGGTAGGATATGACTGGACCATCTGCTGTAGTCGAAGCAATGATTGAAGTTCGAGAAACAAACTCCGGAGGTGAATCGGAAGAGCACAGGGCACCGCTAGTAAGAAGTGAAAGAAAGAAAGTGCAAAGGGGAGGGGGCAGAGGTAGGTGATAGAGAGAAAGGAGCTATGTGCTGTTACTCTAAGAATGGAAGGAAGAGAGAGGAAAAGTCTCGGAATGAACGGGAGCTGAGGCAGGGAAGAACAGAATGTCGACTCTGCTCGTTCTGTAAGCTTCATTTCATTTTTTTTAAATTTTTTTCTTTGCAGCAAACCTTCCTCCCGCTCATTCGCTCCGAGCATTTTTGTCCCGAGATAGTGGCCATCTAGCTGCTTCTGTACGTAGCCGGGAAAGGCGATACAGCTTAATTTCCATAGATGGAAATTGTCACCACAATCTCATCCCTTGACTGGGGGCAAAGATAGCGCTATGAGCCACAGAAAAGTATGATAACTATCCACAACCCAGAACCCAGGCCTCTCGTATCCATTGCCAGATCTCATCCCGCAGCAACTATCCTGAATCCATGAACCTCCTGAATCCATGAACAAACAGCCAAACAGACGGCAGATAGTTCAAGGCTAGGAAAGAGAAAGGGGCGAGGAAAAGGTACTCGGACATGTATAGTTAGTACTTAAAAACGGAGTAAGGCCAGCATGTTCAGCCCTCCCAGCCTCACGCCTCCGGAAAAATAAAACAGTGTGAGGATTATGGGTGGCCGAGGTGGCGGCGGACCCCACGATCGGGTTAGTGCATACGCTTGGCAACGCTTCGTACAGTATTATCGATAAATTGAGTGTCTCCGTGTAGGGTTCTAATCTCCGTTTTGAAACAAAAAACCTCCCTAGAAAGCCTAGTAGTGAACAAAGTAGGAATAGCAAGATTACTTTAACTACGAGTACTGTCAAGGAGCCTCAGTCCCTGCTCACCTACGATCTTCTCCAAATTCACTTGTCTTGGGCGATCAAACTCCACCAAGGCGCTACTCAATTTATCGAGTTAATACGGTACAAGTACGATAAGAGACTAAAATCCGACTTGTTCCGCTTCGTTTCTTCCCCCCCCCCCCCCTTTTAACCACCACTGTCGAACAACAGGCAATCCACACACTTCCCAACACCCAGTCACCAACCAAGATTTATCGGCCACGATGCCAATTGCCAACATTATTAGATCCGCAAGACCTATTGCTATCTAATATTCTAGGGCCAACCCGTTTACTCACCTCTCCCGGTCTGTATCCCCTGCAGTGTTGATAGTGCCGAATTTCCCTACATCATGCTAAAGAGGCACTAGCAAGATTAGCATATTTCTTTGATTGGTGAATCCAATCTCATAGAGGTGTAAAGCCATCACACGGCTCGGGATGTTGGTTAGTAAATATCAACGGGTGCATTACCTCACAACTATGGCTAGCATCGCTCTCATATCAGGTCCAGTGCTCCTGTTGATGGAAAAAGATCTGCTTCAGAACTTGCTTTTGATATCACTCGATTGGCATATCTACACGTGTAGAAGAGTGGGGAGCTAGTTTTTAGTTTGAATTTTAGCGTGATGCAGGGAAATTCGGCACTATCAACACTGCAAGGGACAGTCGTGGAAACCATACTTCTTCCGCAGGTATCAACCGGTGTTAGCAACTATTCTCTGTTTGTACTAATTTGCTAGTTTAGTCTGATGGAGGCAACACCTGACGATCCTGCCCACCCGGGCCATGAAGCTGGCGGCAGAGCCAGACTTGCAAACCGATAGGGTAGGCTCTGAGGTTATACTATGAAGATGTGACCTCGTACTTGTGACTTTTTAAGGTTTGTCCGGTGCGAAAGCCGACATAGGTCAACTCAAAACCAGTTCAGCTGTCCATAGCGTCCATCTCGACAATGTCCAATCTTCCGCCAACGATGTTAAGAGAGATTTAAAGGTCAAGAAAAACCAAATGGGGCTATTGAGGTGGGAAAGTGATGCTGTGGGCCATACCGTAAGAATTGGAATCATTGAACCCGGGCTAGCGCCCGAAATTCCCTCTCTTGGATACGGGGGCGAGCGCACAGCGGAAACTGGCGCCCTCAGACCGAGCTTAAGACGGAAGAAAAAGAAAAAAAGTACCAGACCTTACCAGCAAAGGCAACTCCAACGCCCTAGCGTGAGGTTCAATTATTCCGGTTCTTACGGTACACTGTACCACTGCCTAATAGATTTCAGTGCCGACGATGTTAGGGATTGTCGTGCTCCAGGGAGCCCAGATGGTCACCTTGTTCTCTTTTTTCCACGATGGTTTGCATAAATGGGGTATTTTGGGAATGGTTTTCACCATTTTCGTCGCCGACTATCTGCATAAATCGGGGTCACGGATACATGGTCGCTTTTTATTCTATTCTATAAAACCACCTGGTAGACCGAGCTTGAATGCCCGTCAGTAAATTAAATAACATTCTGTTACTTTCACAATACTATGCTGTCTCTATCATAATCCGCTCACGCAGACCGACTCCTTGAACTGTTGCCAGATTTTGGCCATTCGGGAGAGCGAGGTGCGACAGTATTTTTGACAACGAGAGCAGTGATTATGTGCACATGTAAAGCTACAACACAGGACAAGTTGAGAAGTTGGAGCGGCTCCCGTCCCTTTACCTGTGCTCAATTTCACTCACTTTTTTAGTGCCGTGACAGGCAAAGGAGATCACCACGATCAATCAGAATGCCACTTGCCGGCATTGAAGAAACAGGTTCATTTCTAAAAATTGATCACAACAGCGGAATGTTTGCTTGCTTGCTCTCCTCTCCTCTATTTTTCTTCCCCCCCCCTCCCCCTTCTCCTTCTGCTTCCCTCCCAGGCAAACGGTACGGTACTGCCATTCAAACCCGTACTGTATGTAAACTCCCCTATGATAACTATGATACATCCCGAAATATCGAAATAATCTCCAGACCAAAAAGAGAACCCTTTCCCTCCCTTCCGTCGTAAACATTCGACGTCGGAAAGGGCTCTGCATACAGTAGTTTCAACGGTGATCGACGGGCTTGGATCCAAAAATAAATCCACACACACAGGTTTAAACTTCCTCGGTACCGTAAACTGCAGTGACGTTACGGGGCGGCATTGGCATTGCACGGCTGTAACCGGCGTTAGAAGGGAGGAAGCAAATAAGTTAGGCAAGCAAGGAAGAAGGGGGGGGGGTTTCTAAAAGGTCCTCTTTAATTTTACTCTACGCTTTTCTTGATATGATACTGGCTGCCGAGACCCGGTTGTCTTCACTGTGCGATAAACCTATCATACCACGAGAACTGGGCGGGTGGATGAATAGGGGGGGGATCAATAAACGAGCAATTTTTTATTACCCTACGGTACGGTACAAGTACTAGTACTTTGGCGACTTCCCTTTTTGCCCTCCGAATGCCCCTGACCGTCATCCGCCCGGTTTCATGGGCACTTGTAAGGGTGAGACTGTGACGCGAGAATACCGTGCCGGCATACTCGAGCAGCACAACAGCATGGTCGGTGCGTGTGAAACTTTACTGTTACTTGGCGGACCCTGAGGCTTGCGTTCCTTGCAGCATGGGAGGATAGCGTATGATACTTGTTTTTCTTTTCTTTCTTACGTCCCCTCTTGGCCGATTGTGGTTGTCATAGGATTGCTTAATTATGGTGCTTGAGTGCCTATGCCCTACGGTAGACTATATCATGCGGCGCCATAGATCATCACCGAGCGGTCCAGGCACCACTGTGGAATGGTACCGGCTTGTACCCTATCGTATCATAATAATTTTATTATTATGGATGATAATATTATTATAATAGTTGATAACATAATCTTGGCTTTTATCGTCAACTGGCAAGGGGATAGATCACCGCTGCTAAATTAACCGAAGCCTTTCCCTCTCTCCCTTGCTCTCGCTAGCCTACCGTACCACGGCGCGCCATCTGCTTGAGAGTGCCGGTGCCGTGGGAAGGACTGCCGGTGCCGTGCGTACAATACTGCTTCATGCCTTCCCTCCTCCTTTCTTTCTTTCACAGGTGTTGTGCTGCGCTATTTTGCACTGCCTACTCCACTTTCAAGCAAGCAAGCAAGCAAGCGACAAAGAGCTTTCCTACAGAAGTTGAATAAGCGAACCCTTTTTGCTCTACCTGTTAAGAAAGTAGTACAAGTATGATACGCACCGTTTATTTTCCACAGTCCGCCAAGGATACGAAGCTACACGGGTGCTGGTACGGCATGTACTCGTACCTATCGTATTTGATCGAACTGCACTTGCGCGTGTGAAGGCGGAGTAGTGTGTTGCGTTGCGTTGCTTTTGTTTTTTTCTCAGGAACCAAAAAAGGGGTGCGTTGTGTGTGTGTGGAATTGTCTTCTGAAACGAGGTTGTTGGACCTGAAGTCTGGGAGATCAGCAACCTTCTGGCGCTTACTTGTAGAGTGGTGGAAGGTTTTCGCTTCGAGTTGTCTGTACTGTCGGTACTCGATTCGAGTACCCCTATGCATTTTCTGTCCTTGGAGCGATCTCTATGAATAGTCGGAATTCAAACTGTTACTGGGTCAGGCTGTTGATACTTTGTCCGCTTTTAACTCTATTGAACGAGCATTTGTATCTTTAGGGGACCTCACTAAAAACTAAACTAGGCCAAACCAAACCAACCCAAACCGGTCGTGTGTGTGTGTATTCTGTCCTGCCTTTCCCAGATCACTCGACTGTTGACAGCCTATCATCGTACAGCCGCCCTAGGGGGCTCTAAGAGGGATGTATGATATGATATGGCGATATTCTGCCTATTGCAGAGTTTGCTGAATGCTGAATGCTCTGGAGGAGGAGGAAAGTCCCCCTGCCTCGTGAGCCGAATTTGGATGTATTCCGATTCTCTGATTGGCTGTTGCCGCTCATGGCGCCTGGCCTGTCTGCCTGCCTGACCTGGTCCAGGACGAATCCCTGAATGGTATGTAGCTCAGATTTCTTGCTATCATACCACCACCAGAAACCACGCGCCCCCCGGAGTGGGCTAGTTAGTGACAGGGCATTGCCTTAATCTCCAGTTTCCTCTCTCTCACTTCACCTTCCTCCCTTCTATCCTCCCCTCTTTCCTTTGATCTCCCCTTCTTGATTTGGCGGGGCCATCATTTTTGATTTTTTTGTTCTTCTTTCGCTTTGCCTTCCTTTCCTTTCCTTTCCTTTTTCCTAATTCTTTTAATTCATCGCATCTGTCTCGGGAGACAGACAAACGACCCTCTTTCTAACGAAATAACCCTAACAGGATAAAAAAGAGTAACCAATTTGGGTCACAATTTTGGCAGCGCAAGGCTACTGCAAAGTTTGTTTCGTTCCAAACATAAAGCGTTTTGGAAAGCTAAGATAGCTTACTATTGCATGGTCCATACGGCTTTTATACTACGTCGCCTCCTGTATTGACCTAACAACTGTCGTCAAATTTCCTTTCCACCCTCCATCTTTATTAAAGATATTGTTTGGTTGAGAATATTTGACATATTCTATCCTGTCTCTCCATCATCGTCTACTACTACTGCTACTGGATAAGTAAGAGAGAGAGAAAAAGAAAGAGAGAGAAAAAGAGAGAGAGAGAAAAAGAGAGAGAGAGAGAGCGTAAGGAGCCATTACCTTTCCCATCGCTCCTTCCTCCAGCATCATTCTAGTGGGTCATGCAAATGGCTAACAGAGCCTATAGAAACACCATACAAAAATGCCACCACCGTTCCTCACGATTGATCCTCGAACCTCGCCGATAACTTTGTCGCCGTTCCCTTCACCCAAGATATCACCAAAGTCGGATACGGACGACCTAGGACCAAGGCAGGATGACGATGACCTAGTGTCTCCTTTAACGCCGAATGACTACTCGCGGATTTCGGGTTTCCCTCAGCTATCAAACTTTGACTTTGCCTTTGACGACCGGAGTAGTCTGAATAACCTGCCGTCACCTTCGGGGTCACGAAGGCCTTCGGAGACCACTTCGGTAGAACAGCTGGTGCGGCCTGCATCGGTAGCTCAGAACTCACCACCACTACCATTATCACCATCAATAGCGGCACCAGCAGTACTTGCTGCGCCACCCCAGCTATCAATCGTTGTACCATCAAATGCAGCAGTAGGGGGGGTTCATAGGCCGGCTCTGGCAACAGTCGAAGATGCTGAAGCTCCACCACCATACTCTAGATATGTCGGTGCATCACAGCCACCCCCGGCCCCAGGTTTCGCATGGGGGGGCGCAGCTGCAAGAGTCGCCGGTGTTCGGAATATGCCACCCACGGCGCCAGTAGCTGTACACACTCGTGGGCATCAAGGGTTTGCGCCTGCGGCCAGTGCGCTGGTCAATGGTAACCCCCGGAGACAAAGTGGGCAGAGAGGATTGCATGCGTTGGCTTTGGCAGATCAATCACAGCAGCAACAGGGCGGGCAGCTCAGTAGGCAGGACACCTGGAGAGAAAAGGTCACGGGGGGGTACTGGGAGACGGAGGTTGAAGCCGAGACTGGGAGTGAGAATAAGAGGCTTACAAGGAAAGGGCGGAAGTGCATATTTGCAGTCACCGGTCTGGTTCTCCTGGTCATGGTTATAGTAGCAATTGCAGTCGGCATCGTGACAACCCGCAAGGGTAAGCATGACTCTGGCCCAGATGATGAGCCGAAGGAACCACCGCCATTTCCAAAGCTGCCGGAGGGTGCACACGTCATCAAACTTCGAGGTGGACCCGAAAAGTCTAGCTCGTGCATTTCCCCACCGTCACTGTGGAGCTGCGACCTGCCCGACGGTTCACCATCCCCGACGGAACCCCACTTCACAATCAACATCCGGAAGGAGACGGGACCCGGCACGGACCCGAAGTACTACATATCACTAGAACCGCAAAAACCGATAGAAGAGAGCCCTGGTCAGACAACGGACAACACATCCTCGCCTGTGACATCGCCTGCGCCGCCGATAACGTCGATAATAAGCAAGAGGGGGCTCCGCTTCAAGCGCCAGGACCCAGCAAAGAATCCAGCCCCAGAGAGCCAGCTGCTCCAACTTTCTGAAAGGGGGATGGACACGGAGCACTACGAATTTCAAATGCACTACACCAAGACCGTCAATGTCCTACCATCCTCAGACGCAGACCCGGGCAGGTACGAATGGGAAGGAACGAGGTTTAGGGTCGCCATCTGGACGAGGAAGCACCCAGACGGAGGAGTAGAGTCCGTTGATTCCCAGTCTTCAGACGATTTCCCATACGCTGTTAGTATCGTACAGGACCGTGACGGGGGTGGGGGTCTTATAAGCGGTCCCAACTCATCAAAGGTTATCCAGGAGAAATTTGAAGAGGCAGCAAGGTGTCGGTGCGAATGGAAGAATTAGAGGGCTAAGGGTTGAAGTTGTCGCCCCCTCTAGTCTACTCCCGTGGAGTTGAACTGCTGCCCAAATGAAAAAAATCTAGTCAAGTACATAATTTTGCATTTATGTTTTTCCTTGCTTTACTTCACTGTCCTCGCTATATTTTCTTCTTTCTTTTGGGCCGGTTTTCACTGCTCTTTTTGCGTGCTGTTATCGTTTGCTTGGTTATCCGTTGATCTAGTTTTTTTATAGGGTCGGGCGAAACTGAGGTGTCCTTGTTTGTTCCGCTTTTTTTTCTTTCCGTCTTCTCTTTTTCACTCTTCCTTACCGGTACCCTAATTGTCCAATCATCCAAGAGTAAGACAAGAAGCAAGAATTTGTATGTATGTATGTTTGTATGTGTGTAGTACGTATTCTACGGCGTAGTCACTGGAAATGAGAAGAATGAGAAGAAGGCGTCTGTTCCGACCATAGTACGACAGCATGATATGTCAAGCGCTTTGATGACATTGTTATCTCCTAGCAACCCGCTTGCGGCGCGATATCACATGGTTTAGGCTCAGCTAGGGTTGGTAGCGTGACAGGAACAACCCTTGTTCTCGATTTATACAATACAAGTATTTTCCTAGTGCCAGCCACAGTTAGCTCAGCGTGGGAGGAAGCCTTCTTGGCCGTAACTTGGCTCTATCAACAGCCTTCCTTCTCTTTCACAACCAACACCCACAACCAACACCACCACCGACACAAAACCCATCACACAAAAAGAGCGAAACCACAACAATGTCCCTCGACAAGCAAGCCGCTGCCTTCACCCGCTCCGTGCAGGCCCAAGCAGGCCTAACCGGCCAACGCCGCACGGTAGCCGTCCCCCAACCTGGTCCACCGTCCAATACCGCCCCGCAGACCACCATAAAGCGTAAAAAGGCCGTGGACCGCAGCAAGCCCGCCCCCGCACCCATAGTCTACAGCCAACCAACCGACACCTCCCTAATGGGACAGCACATCCTAACACAAGTCCACCACGCCGTACAATTCCTCAAATCCCGCGAGAGCCCGCAAACGATCCAACAAATGGCCAGTTACCTCTCCATAAGCATGACGCCCTCACTCCTAGAGATCCTCAAGCGCAACGAGCGCATAACGTATGACGCAGCCGCCGACACATTCGAGTTCAAGCCCATCCACAACATCCGCAGCGCGCAGGCCCTACTCGCCTTCCTGCAGCAGCAGACGACGGCGCAGGGGCTCAGCGTCAAGGAGTTGAAGGACGGGTGGAGCGGGGCTATCGATACCGTCGCGGATTTGGAGGAGCGCTCGGAGATCCTGGTCACCAGGACCAAGAAGGATAATCAGCCGAGGATGGTTTGGATTAATGATCGGACGCTGGATGTTGAGGTTGAGGAGGAATTCAGGAATATCTGGCATAAGGTTGTCATCCCGCCGCCCGCGGAGTTGCCGGGAGAGTTGGAGAAGGCGGGTTTGAAGCCGACCAGTGTTGATCCCGCCACCGTTAAGAAGGATGTCAAGGCGGCGCAGAAGGGGAGGAAGAGGGCGGTTAATCGGAGGGTTAAGATTAGCAATACTCATATGAGCGGGATATTGAAGGATTCGAAGGATTTGAAGAGTGGTGGATGGAAGAAGTAGAGAGGGTTTTTTCCTCCATTTTCTTCCCTCTCTGATGATGAGAATGGCGGGGGGGAAGGGGGTTCGGGCGGGACCGCTGCCGCTCGGGTACTTGGGTAACTTTTCTTACAACCACTACTATCATACCTGTACAATACTTTCCTTTTTAAACTTCTGTTAACGTCCATCCTTTATAAAGAAACAAAAAACAATAAAAAACCATCCATAATTATCAAGTACAGTAATCCTCCCCCCCCATCCCTTGATCTAACCAAACCTTCTTACACCCGCACAGCGCAATGCAGTGCCGGTAGTGACCCCCATCCCCACTACGATACAAAACAATATACACCAAACACCAAATTCAAAAACACCCAAATAATAACATTACCCACACCACAGAACACAAACTTCCACCCACACCTACCCCAACCCCAACCCCAACCCCAACCCACCCACCCACACACACACACACACACACACACACACACACACACGTTATATCGCAGCCTTACCAGCCCAGCCCGGCCGGCCGGCCAAAAAAAAAGCACGTGAAAACGCGGGGTGCGGGTGCGGGGGTTTGTGTATGCTATTGTTTGGAGAAAATTTTTTCATCTTCACCTCCGCCCCGCTGGTGGGTGGATATAGGTAGGTAAGTGGATATACACCGACAGGACAGCCTTGCGCGGTATATATTGTGCTGGTATACGTGCATACGGTATCCATGGACCAGTGGTAAGGACGGGGAAGTGGTAGAATACCTGGGGAGGAGAAAGAGAAGGAGGGGGAAAGGGAAAGGAATGAGAGCGAGATTGAACGAGCGGGCAGGCAGGCGGGCGGGTAGAGAGAGAGAGAGAGAGAGTGTGTGTGTGTGTGTGTGAGTGATTCTACGGTGCAGTAAGCGGGTATGATATGTATAATAATAATAATGCTTACTCGTTGTTGTATGCCGGTGTTTTTTTGTGAAATTTTAAAGGGTAGCGGAGTGGGATGATGTTAATGATAGAAGGGGTTTGTGAGGTTGGGATTTTTTTTAATTTTTTTAATTTAGATTTATTTCTTCCGCACGACAAGCGCGTTTATTGCTCTTGGGGGTGGATAGTTGATGGGTTTAACCGGATGCTGGAGGAAGCGGACATATAGATGGATAAATTCTCAATCAATCAATCAGTCGGTCGGTCGGTCAGTCAGTCAGAGAGCTCCCTAACTCAATTGTAGTTTTTGATTTTTCCGCACTTGTGCTTGCATTTGCGCTCAATTTAACCCACTTACTTACTACTCGAGTACGAACTTTTTGCTCTACTTAACATACTTTTCAATCCAATTCAATATAGCTTGGGTTGTTTTCCAGCCCTTACCCATTCCGACACCCCCCGTTTATTTGATAGATAGAGTAGAATAGACTGAAGCAAAAGATGGAGTAGAAGAACAAGAAGAGGCAAATAAGGCAGCAACTGGGAAATAGAAAACAACAACGGCTTTTCGTCGGCGCTAGGAGAAATGGTAGGGGGATGGGGAGTTGAAATCAAAAGAAACAGCGGGGAAAAGAAGAAAAAGATCACAGAGTGAAGAGAGTGGAAGAGAAGAGGCAAGCAGGGGAAGGGGAAGGCGAGAAGGGGAAAGGGAGAGGGGAAAAAAGCAAGATAAAAGCAAAGGCAAGGTGTATAACATTTAAACCGTCCATCCACCAAACTTTATTTCCGTCTTTTGTTCATTGTTTTCCTTCCCACTTTCCCCCCTCTTTTCCGTTTCCTATCTTCTCTCCGCTCTCCCTCATTTCCCTCCTCCCATCTATTTTTTATTTTCCTCGTAGGGCATTCCTATCTCCCAACAACCCCCCCTCTTTGCCCAACACCTTCAAAAAGTCTCATACGACCCTGGATCCCATCTCCCCCAGCAATGGTATCCCCAAACTCCACACCCACACCCAACACACCTCCGGTCTGCATCTGCTGCGGGACCAACCTCTTCTGCTCCTCGTGCAGCCGCTCCAGGGGGGTGGGTAAGATTCTATACTTTTCCCACTCGATTGGTGGACACTTGTATATTTCCTGGGGTTTCGGCAGGCGTACGCCGGATGGCGAGGTCGAGGTCGAGGTCGAGGTCGAAGAGGTGGGGGAGGTAGGGGAGGGGGGTGGTTTTAGCGATAAGGCGTTCATGAATTCGACGGGAGCATCCAGAGCCTCGGTTCTTAGTTGCTCCAGGATCTGAATATCTCGTTTTGCACGTTCGCGTTGGAGGATAAGAAGCCGGAGAGCTGAGCTCAACGCGATCGAGTCGGTGTTTTTGTTTGTCTCGGGCTTGAGAGTTGGGGATCTAGGTGAGGGGGTACGGAAAGGTGATGTGCTGGTGGAGGAAGGGGTGGTGATAGTAGAGGGAGCAGTGGCGGGATTGTAAGCTATAGTGGTAGTGGTGGTGGTGGTGGTAATGGTGGAACCGGAGAAGTGGGATGGCGGAGGGAGCGGGGAGCGAGGAGGTGGATTTGTGAATCCTACCGGAGCCATCGGAGGAGAGGGGGGCGGTTGCGGGGACGGTGTGGATAGTGGTGAATAGACGGGCGATGGATCGATGTCGTGATCTTCTGATTGTCGGGGCGGAGTGTGCGTTTGAGCGGTAGGCGGGGGCGGACAAGTGGGGAGGCGCATCTCGATTATTTTTATTTTTTTCCTCCTTCTTTCCTTCTTTTGTGCGCACCCTGTTGTGCCCGTTCGTTTAAGAAAGGCAGATGGTCCGTGCGTGGCTCCCGCTGCTAACCTACGAAATGGCTAACAAGGGTTTGAGCGTATAGAGTGCGTGCGTGTATGTGCGTGTGTGCGTGTATATTCGAGTCACGGTGCGAGTATGGCGGTTATGAGGCGAGTCTGACTTTTTTTATTATTTTTATTTTTTATTTTTGGTCGTTGTCGCTGTCGTTTGCTTTTGCCCTAGGCGATGGATGAGAGTGAGGAGACGTAGGGTAAGGTAGGGTTGTTTGTTGTATTAGGCACGGAAGGGTAAGCTTAAGGTGTGAGAAGGAAGGGGCTCGTTTATCTATCGTTGTTTGCCGCCGCCCTCTTCCGACCCTTTCTACGTGGTTGTGAAACCGCTTGCTTGCTAAGGGGAAGGAAGAGGAAGGAAAGAGGAAATTATGACAACGAGTACTTGTCTTGGCGTGCACAGAAGAGAGGTAGGGTTCACCTATCACCGAATAACCAACTATGATATTCCCGAGAAGTTGGAGGAAAAAAAGAAAGAAGGGAAAAAAAAGTCCCTTTTTCAGGTTTCGGTTTCGCTACCGAAAATTCATTTATCGAAAAGCCCTTTTTTCTCCTTTTAGGTCGGAGGGGAAGGGGGTGGAGGAGGCGAGGGAGAGAGCGAGGGAGAGAAGAGAGCCTGACGGGAACTATGATATGATTTCTATTATCGGTTGGCAGCCCTTTCTTTCCACCAGTCATGTTACTGCACACATGCCGGTATCATACTGTAACCACAATCGACGGGAGAAATAATGGGGAAGTGGTGGGATGCTGACACCTGCATCTGCCTCTGAACCATGGGTAAACAAACTTTCACAGAATGTTTACATCTCATGTTTGTCAGCACTATTTATTTTCCTCTCCCATCATACCTCAACCCACCGAGCAATAAGATTGCCTTCAACTCTCCTTTCCTCTCCCATTTCTCCCATATATGATACCGATATATCATGCCTTGACACCTGCATTCTCGACACCCAAACGAGGAGGCAAAGTAAGCGAATGACTAATCCAGCATTTCCTCAAGTTTGACTCATTCGGGTCTCTCTCTCTCCTTTTTTTCGTGGATAGCACTGGGCATCTCAAGGCTTCCCCTGTGAACCCCCCCCCCCCCCCCAACGGCCCACCAAAAGAGGTCTCACCTTTACCATACTCGTACTCGTACGAGTACTTGCACAATACGGTACTGGTGGACTGAACGTTCACCTCCCTCCTTTTGTCGTTTCTCTGTTCTGTTTCTGAACCGTCCACGTCCAGGTTCCCGGAACTCGCTCAACCGAGAAAGTCTGGGGGGTCTGCTTGTGTGAGTGAAGGGAAGAAGCTTATTGGTGCTGGCCATATTGGTGTGGCGGAAATTATTATCCCTATTCGCCTCCATCAGGTCTCCTTCGCCTGCTGCGTTTGCGTTACCGTGCTCTAATACCTTCCGTCATATTACCAAGCACCGGTGTCAAGCCTCTGAGAAGGGATTAGGGACGGTACTGGTACATGCTTTTGAGGAGAAACCCGAAGTATTGCTAAAGATTGTGGGAAAGGTGGGGGATACAGGATACCGTGCTGTAGAGTGGGTACGATACCACCCTTTTTTTTCTCTTTCCTTTCTGAATATAAATCCATTATCTTCTAAAAACCGTTCCGCTGCTGCCTTGTCTGTGTACATGCCCATCTTGCTCCTGCAGTACCGGTACCGGTACTCCCGATCTTTATAATACCCTTCCTCCTCTTTATCTTCATTCTCTTCTCCATTTAGCTAGGCAGACTCCTCGATCTGAGCGAACCACGACGGTCTGGGCCAAAATTTATGCAGGGGGAAACGGAAGGAAGAAAAGAAAAAAAAAGGGACAAGTGATAAAGACTGGTATCCTACGATCGAATCAGTAAAGAGGAGCACACACACCAAGCTTTTTTTCCCCCTTTATCATATTATTCCCTTTCGATTTTAACCGTTCGCCCTGTTTCTGTCTGTCTCGCGTCTCATCTCATCGCCGCCGACGCAGCTTTCCCTCGTTCCCCACCTCCTTCCCTCCCGATCCATACCATCCACTAGGATCCCAAGGCTTTTTTCTTTTGCTCTTAGAAAACCACTTTACGCGTGGACACGTGAGGTGGTGTCCTGGAGCTACGCGTTCTCCTTCAAAAGTTTTCTCCCCCCCCCTCGCCCTTCCCACTTTTCCCACATTTGCTTGCTTCCCCTCATCCCTGCAGGCTCCCTTATCCGTCATCTGCCCAATCCTCTCAGGCTGCTCCCCTTCTTCTCGCCCCGCTGCTTCCTCTTTCTCTCACCCACCCTCCAACACACACCCATTCCTCTTGGAATATCCTCTCGTTACATCACGCCAAACGAGAGCTAGGCAGAGCGAAGGAAGGAAAGAATAGTTAAGGAGGAAACTAAAAAAGCACGAAGGGTCATACACTCACCAATAAAGACGTTGCAATTCGATCTCTCTCTTTTCGTCCAGTCTTTTTTCAGTTATCTTTGTGAGGCGAGTCGGCGATTTATCGCACGGCAACTTTTCTTTGACTCTTTCATATAGGCTCCAAAAGGTCTATCTGTTGGACAAGAGAACGCACAATCCATTCGCACGCGTCGCCTAAGCTCACCAGGCAGCTATCTACCTCAGCAGCTAAAGAGCTCCAGTCCGCCAACCTGCTTTCCATCGAGGTCTTGACGTAAGGCTGGCCGTTGCGTGGAGCCCTTCTCCAGCAATTCTCACCGAAGTCTCCTGCCGTCCACAGGTATTCCAATTTAGACTCAATTCCCCGGCTGATCGAACGGGGTTTACGCACAATTGTCGAGTCGGGCCCGCCTTGGACTGTGGAGGGATAAAATATAACCCTAGAGTAAGATTCCACAATTCTCTTGGCCCATTTTTTTTTCAGGACCATCCTGCCCTCTGTACTCTTACACATTGACCCATCACCCACGCTAGCCTTCCTCGCCCCCCTCTCGTCACTACTATAAATACCCCTCATCTCCCACCGTCCCCATTACATGCTCGGACTTGGATTGCAATCGCATCGCGCGCTGCAAGCACAAATCTTCAATTGTGGTCACAGTTGCACTTTTCCTTTCGAAATACTTCGAGCAGGAACTGACCCCGTCATAATTTCCACAGAATCCAGGCAATGTCGGCAATGGACGAAGAAGCTACTCAGCCCGCTACTCAACCACTTCCTGTCCACAATGGGATCGCGCCCTCAACCGTTCATGGTAATTACCTCGCGGGGGTCCTTTGCCTACTTCACCCAAGCTCACCTGCCGCCTACGCCATTGTCGAAAAGACGGCCAAGGTAGACCCAGGTGTCGTCCTACGGATCCCAGCTGCCCAGGTTGGTCGTCAATCAACAACGCCCGAGCCTAGTCAACGCAGGGAGGAGGATGAGGACGAGGAAGAGCAGTCGACCCAGCTTGCTCCAAATCAACAAGGCGAGCCTGAGGTCTCAGGGCTAGATATCGCTCTCCGGCTTTCCCCAGGCCCCAAGGATCCGGAACTTGGTTTTGTTTTTGGGAGAAATCCGGCTCGTTGTGATGTCGTGTTTTCGGAATCGAACAAAAGCCGACGGGTCTCTAACCTGCACTTTCGGATATATCAGAATGCCCAAGGCGTGTTGATGTTGCACGATTCCTCGACTAATGGGACTTGGGTCGATGATGTCAAACTTGGTGGCTTAGGAGCGGATGGTGGAAAGAGCACAGATAACCAACGTGCCCTATTCGCAGGAAGTGTGATTCATCTCGCTCCTGGCCCGAGGCTCTTGAGGTTCATCGTTCGAATTCCGACCCAGGATGGTACTAGACTCGCATCAGAAAGAGTTCCGAGCCCTCCCGGGGGCGAGTCTAATGTTGGTATTGATCCGGGACCGCCACCACCTTTTCCACCCCCTAAACTTCACATAAAACCAACCCGGTCGCCTATTCGCCCTCTCGTTGCGGATTTGCGAGATCCCTTCAAAGCCCAGGGAAAGGGTCGCCATACGGCGAAGGCCGTGAAGTATAACGAAGGATGGGATGGTGGAGAAAGGTATAAGTTCGAAGCCATTATTGGAAAAGGTGCCTTTGCCACTGTCAGGAGAGCCGTCGACAGACGAACAGGTGATGCCTATGCTGTAAAATCGATCCAGAAGCGAGCATTTGCCCAGAACAGTGATAGACAACTTGGGGTGCGAAAGGAAGTTGAGATTCTCGAAAAACTGAATCATGTGAGTACCTTGTGTATCGATGACGATGATGATGATCGTGGTGGAGAGCGACTTTTAATCCTTCGTGCTAGCCCAATATTGTTTCGTATATCGATTGCCATGAAGATCGCTCCCACATTTATATCTTCATGGAGCTCATGGAAGGTGGTGACTTAAACGAATATCTGGGGAAACATGGTGCACTCCCTGAACCTATGGCTCAGGAAGTTTCACGCCAGGTCTTGCATGGAATCGAGTACGTTCATAGCATGGGGATCTCCCATCGTGACCTAAAACCAGACAACATCCTTCTCGCCTGTGATGACCCTATTCAGGTCAAGATATCGGATTTTGGACTTGCCAAAATGGTCCAAAACGAAGACACGTTCCTCAAGACATTCTGTGGCACAATGTTGTTCCTTGCCCCCGAAGTTTTCCCGGGCTATGCAAGTGCCCTTGTCGAAGGAGCTGGCAGTATGAAGAGGAAGCGTAATCCGAGGGAGGAAGCTGGCCGTGAAGACGGCCGGGGAGCCAAGCAGCGGAGGAGATATAACCAAGCCGTCGATATGTGGAGCTTCGGCTGTGTGATCTTCATGTTGCTTACAGGGAGTGCTCCATTCCAAGGCAAGAGCCAAGACGACATGTTGAAGATCATTCTTTCCGGTAAACTCGATGTGACTCCTCTCGAGAAGCAGCTGGGGGCCCGCTCCCATCAGGCAAAGGACTTTATCGGGCGGCTTTTACAAGTTAACCCAGGAATGAGGATGATGGAGGTTGAAGCATTGAGACACCCCTGGCTCGCGGGCGGGAGCGAGGAACAGTCCAGTATGGAAGTTCAAGAAGAGGATGAAGACGAAGTGCCGGACGAAGAAGATGACGAGGAAGCCAATGCCATCAGCAGCTTCGAAAAGGTCGAGAAGCAACAAGAGAAGTGGATGATGGTCCAAGGACCGGATACTCGACCCAAATTCAGAGCGGGCCCCGACGAGCTTGAGCAGGATGAGCTTAGTGATAATGATGAAGAAGACAGTGAGGGCGAGGAGATTGAGACACCCAAACGTGAAGAACTCCAGGACGTCCAGCTCCGCAAGGCTGTCACCGGTCTAAGTTTCAAGGGTGAAATGCACACGCCCGTTGTTAGGTTCGATAGCGGGAGCTCTGAGGGATCCTTCTCATCACTTGGAGACGCAGAGTCTAATCGTGGGTCACGTAGGATGTTCGATCCCCCTCCAGGTATCTCTATTCAGGGGAGCTCTGGTGTCTTTCCTGACCATAGATTCTCCGTGTTCTCGGATGACAATGACATCTCAGAAAATGCACGACAGATTGGGGAGGGGCTTGCCCCCTCCTCCCATACGCACGAGCCGTTCGAGTACGATGAACTGTGCGTCACTAAGCTACGCAAAGGCGCTCGTTCTGGTTCCATCAGTCGAAGCGTCAGCGGCGGTTCCCTTAGCGGTGCTGAAGCAATGGTCGGAAAGCTCAAAGTCCATTCACCCTCCCCGAAGGATACCCCTTCCCCCACCGACCCGGAATTCCAGCAAAACCAAAATCGGGAAACACCGCCAGCAGCTAACGGGTACATGAATGGCGATAGTAATAATAGGGACGATAGCCCTACCCCGACTGCTGCCCGCCAAATTACCCCGACTCCACATCAACGCTCCCGCCGCCCAAGCCCGCAACCCGATTCATTCGAATCCCAGGCTGCGGTGGAATACTACACTCCTGCCTCCCTCTTCGGCTCCAACATCCCCCCGCCCTCTACCACTGCTGCGGCCATACCCGCAGATGAGAACCTGCCCCCCACCCAACCCACAAACTTTGATCATTATCACAACCGTCAATTTGCCGTCCCAACGACTCCCTGGGGCCGCCTGATCCCCATGCCCGGCTCAATCCCACACTCATCCATCTCCCTGAACAAACACCAAATTAGTATCGGCCGTTCCGCAAACTGCACACACACGGAAACGGACATTCGCATATCGAAATACCACATCGCCTTCCAACTCTCACCCCCTGACCGCGACGTGGATGAGGACAACTTCCAGCCAGCGGATAACATGATAGCCTGGTACTCCGTCAAGGGCACTAACGGCGTCATCCTGAACGGAAAGAAGAAGCACAAGGGCCGGATCGGAAGGATCTACGATGGCGACGTGGTTTACCTATTTAAGGACTGCAAGTCTGAGGGTATGGTCGAGTACCTGGGATTCAGGTGCGAGTTTAGCATCGGACAGCACGTCCGGCTCGTCGAGGAACATAGCGATTATGAAGGCGAGGGGTTTGGAAATACCCATGGGGTCGCGATGGGGAGCATGGCTACTACTATGGCGGTTGGAACGTCGAAGGGCGAGAATGGGTCGATTGATGGGGTGGCTTGAGGTTGCTTTTTTCTCTTCTTTTTCTCTTTATTTCTTTGTTGAATGTTCTTGGAATTTTGAGTTTGAGTTTGATTTATGCCGGTTTTGTCCATTTATCTTTCTACTATCTAGGGTTGGGTGGTCTGCATTACTACTACTATTATTATTATCATAACCCGTTTCTTTTTCCACCTCATCTTCTGTTGTGTTTTTTGGTTTCCTTCACTCCACTTGCTTTACCCTTTCACCTTGAACATTCGACGACTGGCTGGGTTTACATAAAAAATTTCCTCCTCTTACTTTATTACTTGTCGTTGTGCACAGCGTGGTTTCTTTTCGCTCTTATATATCCCTTCCTTCTTTCATGGCAAGTTTGACTTATACTATACCAAGCCGTCTATTTTCCTGTTTCGCTTTCATAACGAGTTGTATGCTGTCATATTTCTGTCTCTTTACTTGCCTTTTCATTGTTGCGTCCTGGATGGATGGATGGATTGGATTGTATGGAAATGGATTAAAATTGGTATGATACGAGAGTATTATGGTGTAGGTTGAGTATTGTATTACGTTACACTGCAGCTGGAAGGTAGGCAGACATGTAGCTAACTAACTTTGCTCTGCGCTACCCTGAAGATCCAGAGTTTCCTGCAAAGAAAAGGATTAAATAGATAAATGAAAACAGACAAACTGTACATGTACAGTACGGTAAAGAGTGTTACAGGCATGGTTATTATTATTGGAATCGAATCGAGTCAGATGGATACTTGTAATGGGAAACCAAAACAAATTTGGGTATTGTGAGCTCAAGTGCTTGCCTGCAGCCAAGAGGAGAGGATATTGGAGAACAAAAAACGAAAATTGAAAAACGGTAATAAGATATGAGGCAAAGTGAGGGAAACAAAAAGTGCGTTAAGCAAAAAGTAACACAAGAGAAAGGAGAGACCTGGACCAGCCGCTAGATAGTGCATCTTCCCATCCCATCCCATCCCATCCCATCCCATCCCGTACGCCGCTCCCGCCGCCATATCGCCAACTATTATCCTACACACCCCAGTCCCTCCGTCTCATATTACTATCCTACACTCCCCAAATCCCCCCAAACGTACCATTATCCGTACTTATCTTACTGGCTCCGATAACTCTGCCTCCTGGCGACGTACAAACTCCTCCCTCTGGTTGTCCGATAATTATGTATTTTGATCCTAAGGATTCGCAAAAGTCCCTTCCTGAATCTGGTCCTGCGTGGGTTGCCTTTATGATTTTGCAAAACAGAGAAAAAGTTCCCGACCACGGGAAGCCGTTTTCAAAAATTAGTGGGGTTCCTTTTATTATGTGCAATTATGGTTTATCCATTTCCCAGCTTGGTAATTTTTCTCAGTCTTGGGATCGCACCGTGGGGGAAGGAGTAGGAGAATTGGTATCTTGAAGAAAGGGTAATGTCTTCAGTGAGTTCATTATAGGGGGATGCTCTTTCTTTTGGATTGCGGTTTGTGTGAGGAAGGCGGGGATGACTTACCCTTTTCAAGAGCTTCCTCGGTTATTGCTATCGTCGACTTTTCCTTGGGCTGGGGGGAATCCGGGGTAGGTGTGTCGGTGGGCTCAGATCTGGGTCGTTGCGGTTCGGCAACCTTTGATGCTTCGGTTGGCTTCGGTGCCTCGGCAGGGGTTGGTGTTGCTCTGACTGGTCCGGGTGCGGCAGGCTTCGAGGAAGCTAGTTCTTTGGATGTTGGGGACTTTGCCGTCTTGGCCTTAGTCTTCGTAAGTTTCTCGGCCTTGACTTCTATAGGGTTCGGCTGCCCAAGAGCCCCCGCCCCAGAGGCCCTAGCAAGTCTTTCCTCTCCCTTGATTTCCCTGATTTCTGCTTTTGGCTTCTCGGCCCTGGTAGGTCCCTTCTCCTCGACCTTCTCCACCTTCGGCTCCTTAGCCACAGTGACATTCTCCACTCTGGCTTCCTCGACGTTCGGCTCGGCAGGCTCAGGGACTATAACCTCCTTAGCTTCGACAGCCATCTTCTCCGGCTTAGGCTCGGAGGCTTTCACTTCCACTATGGTTTCTTCGACCCCTGCCTCAGGTCTAAGCTCAGTTTCCCCCTCGACATCTTCAGCCTCAATGTTCTCTTCCTTGAATTCGACTTTCTCTTCAGGTTCAGTCTTCACGTCGTCTTCTTTGGCTTCGGTAGGGATTTCTTCAGGTTTGGTCTCCGTGGTTGGTTCCTTCTTAAGGACCTTCTCCTCCTCAGGTTCTTTGATAGTTTCATGTTTCTCGATGGGAGTTTGTTCGAGTTTCTCAGGCTGAGCCGTGTGTTCTTTGAGCGTCTTTGATTCTCCAGTTTCGACAGGTTCCCCAGCCTCTGGCTTTGGTTCGCCATTTTTGCCAAATTTCTCTTCGGGAACAGTGTCGGTTGTTGGTTCTTCTTTCGCAATAACTTTCTCTCCTGCAACAGTCTCGGCTCTGGGTTCTGCTTTCTCAACAACTTCTTTAGTCACTAGTTCCGACCCAGCCTTCTCAATGGCTTCCTCTTTAATGACAGATCCGGACTTTAGCTCTTCCTTTTCAACAACTTCCTCAAGTTCCGGCTTCAGCTCTTCCTTCTCGAGGACCTTCTCTTCGGCGGTAGTGGGCTTGGGCTTTAGTTCTTCCTTCTGCTCAGCAACTTTTTCTTCAGAAACAGTTTCTTCGGCAACGGGTTCAACTACCTGAACAGGTGTCTCCGCCTTGGTCCCCTTAGCAACTTCCTTCCCCTTTTCTGTGGGCCCCCCATCAGCCGTAGTCTCGACCTCAACGTTGATACTGCCTTTGATTTCAACGACTGGCTCGGCCTCCCTCTTGCCCTCAACTCCTTCGACAGCACTCTTCAGGTCCTTACCCTTTTTCATGCCCGCTGCAACCGCGGCAGCGGCAGCAGCAGCAAGGGCGACACCACTTCCTGCGGCACTACTGTCGGGGATAACCACAGCTTCAGCATTTGGTTTCGACCCAACCATAGCAGCTGGCCCGCTTGTGCTCCCGTCCATAACATTCTTCCCCTCCTTCTCTTTCTTCTCGCCATCAGTCTTCTTCTTCTTCTTGGTCTTCTTAATTCCAAGCCTCTGCTTGAGCTCTCCATACTCGTTCCATTCCTCCAGCTCTTCAAAGTTCTGTCACCCTTTTTGTTAGCCCAAACATTCCCACATGCAGACGACAACATATCGATATATCTAGAAAGGCAACTTACACCCAAGATCTCACCGTCTCTAGCTACACCAGGCAGTCTACGACCATTCCCCTTGCTAGACCAGATCCGGCGGGCACGTGCATCTGTGGCCAGATCTACTGGCTTAAACGGAATCTTATGTGACTTGAGAAGATGCTCGAGGCGACTGGTTGCCGTGATGATAGCGGAAGATCCTGAGGTCAAGCTTGTAAGGAGGAAGATATCATTTGTCGAGTACGGGTCAAAAGCCGTCGGATTCGTAGTGTCTGGATGTTCCATCACGTGTGCCATTATGACTAGATGTTGGTTGTGTGATAATACTTTCTTGTTTGCTATTGTTGTCTGCCAGAGATGAAGCGGAGGTACGAACGAGAGAGGGAAAGAAGAAAAGAAGAGAAAGAACGGAGGACGAGTTGGAATGGATGAGATGAGGTGTGATGCGGGTTGGATGTGCAAGTTATGTACCTTCTGGCACGGTGAGGGGGAGGGACTGCAGTAAAGGGGGAAGGGGGAGAGGAGAGGGAGGGAGGGAAGTTGTGCCAGAGTGCTGTGTGGGGTTACGCCAAGACTTGGTTGCTGGGGTATGTCCCGCACGGGACGTTGTTGGATAAAAACAGGGGCTTTTCCGTGGTCATGCTTTTTCTCTCTCTGAAGGTTTTTATGAAGGGTATGGATATCGGTACTTGAAACGGGGCCGTCGTAAATTAAGTTTTGGAGGCGTGAAGGAGAAAAGATTGCCCTCTGGTACTTGTATGATAATGATATTTCCTCTTTATTATTTTTTATTACCTTCTTCGCGGACCGGATTCGGCTTGGCAGCCAACAATAGCAGCTAACTTTGAAAGTCACCTATGGCATGTACCCCTTTAAAACGGGCATTCCCATTCTTCAGACTACAGTGCCTATCGTTCGTCCTCCCGAGGTTAGAGCTGCTCTTGACATCACACTTCCTCACTCGTTTCATAGGAATCATGACTGCTCACTCGAGCGTGTAACTGTGTATTTATCCATTTTTGATTTATTCTGCGCGAAAAAATGGCAAATCTTATGTCGTACTCGCTATAGCCCCCACGCCACCGACCATATTTATGAACCTAGCCATCTCGCCTAATAGGAAACTCTCCGTACCATGCAGGTATACAACAATGTAGAATGTAGAAGAAGAAAAAAGTAGATAAAAAAAGCAACTACCCGCCTCCGCCGTCACCAAAAAGTGCGCAGCTCTCGATTGCCGGCCCTTGTCTAAAATTCGAACTCCTTTCTGTAACCTACGTTAATGGGTGTTGTTCGTGAGAAGGAGGAAGGGGCAAAGGAGACGAACCTGAAAACATCAATATCCATGCCATTGGTCACCAGCTCTGCCAAGTCCCTACGACCCATCTGACTGAACACACGTCGGAGGGTATCGAAGAGATTGGTGCTCTGGTTCTGTACGATGCGAGCAGGGTCGAGTCCAACTTCACTGAAGTCTTGTCTTGCCTTCTCTTCTGCAACTTTGTGCATGGCGAGGGCACCGAGGAGGTGCTCTGCTGCCTGCTCGTAACATCCAATGTTGATACATGATACTCCTAAATTGTACCTTGCACGGACAAAGTTGGGGTTTATGGTCAAGGCTCGCTCGTATGCATTGATGGCTTCTTCCGATCGTCCACTATTGGCAAGTGTTGCGCCGAGACGATTCCACAGAAGGTGTTCGGGTGACGAAGAACCGGTCGAGGTAGATGTTAATGCTGCAGAAAAACAGTCGACGGCTTTGTCGTACTCCTCAGCGCCATAGAAGAGAACACCCAAACCGACCTGAACATCCGAATCCATGGCCGTCCCTTCCGGGGAGAGTTGAGCCGCTTGGATGAAAAGATTCGTAACTCGCTCGTGAATTGCTATCCGATCGAGTGTTGAGGCAGGTGCAGGGGGTGCTTGCTCGGTTACTTGAGGATATTTGATTGCAAGCCAACGTTCCAATGTGGAGTATGCCGTTGAATCGTATCCCTCATTGGTGTAAGATACCGCGAGACCCATCAACGCGCCGAGGTTATTTTGGTCAAGTTTCAGCGCTGCCTCCAGGGCCCGGATGGCTGGTGTCTCCTTTTCGTTCGCGGCCTGGCATCCTCCAAGCTCTGTCCAGGCCTCAGCATGATTCTTATCCTTCTGAACGGCTGCCTCGAAGGCGAGTGCTGCTAAAGAAAGGTTTCCGCCGGATTCCATAAGCCTTTTTCCTTCCGAGAATGGATCTTCATGCATCAGGTATGGGTTATCCAACTCGAAGAGATATTCTCCTAGATTGGGCATAGAGTTTGTGGCCGAGGCATCGGCGGACCAGGGATTTGATGTGTCGTACTCATTGTTCCAGTCCACTCCATTCAAGGCAGCACCGCCAGTCTCGGCTTGAATCCCCTCCCATACCGACTGGAAATCGCCATACATGGTCTCTGGCTGAGAGTTTAGCTCGGCTTCGATATCCTTATTTGCCTGATCGTCCGCATCCAAGGTCTTGTTCATGGCCTCCATTTCTTTGAACTGAGACTCCCAATTTTCATCCGATAACTCCACGACCTGCTTCCCCTTGCCTTTCAGGTCTTGTTGTTGGTTCTGCGTCTGTAATTGGTGGATCATCGGCTGGTGGACTTGGAATGGCAGCCCCTGGTTGAAATTATTGTATCCGCGGAATTGTTGGTAGTAGGGAGTTGAAGCTGCTTGGCTTGGGGCTGGTGGCGCCATCTGGATATCCCCAGAGGGAGAGGAGTTCTGGAAGCGAGCGAATTCTGCTGTGCTGAATTCGCTAGATTTGTTTCCGGAGACAAACGCGGCCTCCATCATAGCTTGATCTTGAGGATTCATGGCTTGCTGGGGTCCGAATTCGGAAGCCCACGGTTGGCCCGCCATGGGCGCTGGTCCATGTTGTAAATCTGAGAGCTCTCGTCGCATTGATTCGAAAGCGAAGGCGGATGCTCCGGATTGTTGGCTGTAGAATTCATCCATCATCTGTAGTCATCATTAGCCAAATTTTTGGGGGTCAAGATAATTAAGTTTCCAGTAATGAATGCTGACCTGTTTGTCTGCGCCCGCCATCTCGCCTCCCACTGTTCGCAAGCCACCAACCTCAGGCCCCACAGGGAGACTACCTAAGCGATCCCTCTCGAGGCTCTTGTCCTTGCTAACATGTTTGGTGAACTGAGCAAGAGGATTGCGTCCAGTTGAGCACTCAGCACCGCCGAGGAAAGACATGGCTGTTGACTGTTTTTTTGGATCGAGCTGGTGAGCTGGTTGAGTTGTGAGGAGGGGGAGGGGTTTTGCCGTTCAACTAGCCTTTGTTAAAGTAGTGAGAGTAGGGGGGTGTAGAGGGAAAAGATGAGGTTGAAGAGGAAGGTGAGGAAGGGGGTTTGTTTGCCACACTAATCGATGGTGAGTGTATACTTTATCAAGGAGGGCTGAGGTGTGGGATTTCGGAGGATTATTGGGAGAGCTCTGAGGAAATTGGTGTGTTGGGGGAATGTTTTTCTGGCGGCTGCGAGTGTGTTGGCCCGAGGTCCGTTAGTAAGCAGCGAGACCACAAATTCATATGCCAGAAAACCCAGCCATCCTTCCATTATAAAAAGGAAAATAGCTGGCCGAGCTCGCGCCATAAATACAGTACCGTACTTCTGCATCAACCCTGTATCCATATTGTGGCCAAGAAGCTTTAGAAGCCTTCAAATTGCCCAGATACATTTGCTATTTCCGGTTTTCTTATACCAATATATTACCAGCACGGCCAGCGCCTTTGCCGGTGTTACCGCTACAGTACGGCATTCTCTCTCTTTCCCTCCCTCTTTTTCTCCAAAGAATCCGAGCCACCCTGGCAACGTGGTGACGGCTTACCCAACGCCTTGTCGCGAATAACCGAATCTGGCCTGGAGACAATCCACACCTTCCCTTCTCTTCGGTACCAGCCCATCTCCTTCTGCAAGGGACCAAGCAAAAGCAAAGCTGATGGAAAAGAGTGCCCAAGATCATTGATACCACGTTAAAATGCTGACAAATCAAAGCAAACGCTTTTGCTGTTCATGGGGGCTTCCAATGCGGTATCTTGTGCTTTTCCTGCGGGGAGAGGTTCTTTAAATAAGGGGGAAAATGCTGCGGACGTCAGGCCATTATACAGTACTCGTACATGTCGGTGCGCCATCTATCAATATCTTCACGAAACATCTCTATTGAGCCGAGGTTGCTGGTGGGGTAACCTTCGGGGGTGTAGACACCTCAACAGACAATTAATTATGTATCGACACCTGGGTTCGCTACACTCTGCAATTCTCAAAGCAGCCCCGTATTGCGAATGCGGTTTACCTTTTTCTGGAGCGATCAAATTATTTATTAGCCTAGTGGGGTTTGGACTGGAGGCTTGTTTACCCCCACCTTACTCGACTATTTGCCGCCTTTTACAAGTATGTAACGATCTTTCTGTGTTTGGCTGGTGAAAACTGCCGTATTCGCACTGGCGCGGCGATATTCCCTGAGGGGGACTTTCTATCGTGCTTGAAATGACGGTGATTGCGTGATCCTTACTCACTCTCTGAATTGGCCTATTAATGACGATCTTCGTAGTGGGAGGAATGAGCTGGGCTTAAACCCGATTCTCCTCTGGGCCGGTTTTAAACGTCTAGTTTGGCCAACTGTTGTGGGTGGCCTGCACCGGTATTTCGTTGTTGAGGCTTGTTCGGCATGTCGCTTTTATAATATTATCATAAAAGCGATTTTATAGTATGATATAAACTCTATAAGAAATGTTGATTTGGAGGGGGCGTAGGGTGACAAAAAAATGCCATTTTTTTGTCTTCAATTTTCCTATTGCATATTTTTCAATGCTATTAGGTAGGGTTTAGGAGAGAGGAAGTAGAAGAGGAGACTACAAATATCTATCAGCTCCATCCAGAATCTGCAGAAGTGGCTAAAAGCTAACCCTTCCTGGAATAGGTATGACTGTAAATGTAATGGTGCTAGAACCAGGGTCAATCAATCAAGCTGGGTCACTTCTATCTTCCCCACTTAGCATTCTGGTCATACCAAATACGTATGTTTTCAAAGGTGTAATATTATCATGATCTTTTTTTTGACATAATATCATGTTATTTGCACTTTTTATGATCGTAAAAAATATGATGGGATTGTACCGTACACACGGAACAGGCCCTAAATTTTACAAACCTCTTTTTCCTTTCCTTCTTCCTTCTACTCGAGTACTAATGTTACCCTATGTCAGCGGCGTCTTGTTCGGGGCGGGGATCGGTTTCCAGGCTTGCCATTGGGGTGAGCTACTCGAGCAGTCAATTGCGGGATTTGCTGGGGTTCTGGAACTTCAATTGCGAAGCACGTATCTAGCACGACGGATTCGAACTCTTTTGTCCTCTGAAGCTCCAGACATGTCTTTTTCTTCCCATAGTCCTACTGTTGATGAACTGTATATTCGCAAAAATCAGGCTCAGCCCTACGGTTATCCTCGCCACCTACATCTACTTACCTTACACTCTCTGCTGCTTAGACGATTAAAATTAGTACTTTATCATCTAGATATCTGCCCACCGGGCAAAGCGAGAGTGTACCAGGACCTAACATTAACTGTTCCTCAATGCCCATGGGGATCTTCAGTCCAGCTCATAGAGGTCCTTCCAATATCTCACCAGACGACTTCCCAGGCTAGTCGTTTGTATAGCTTCCACAATTGTGGTGCCAAGTTGCTACTGTAGCTACATCATTATGCGGCCCTGGTTTCATTATTATCTTGTGTAAACTGGATGCCCCGAGGGGGGGCACAGTATCTTCAACTCCAGATTCAAGACGGTGAATGATGGGATTTGGGGCTCAGTCTGTTACTACGTAGAATTCATCATATCCAAAACTATAATAATATTACTACCATACTTCCCAACTGGCTTCCGAGGCCCCTCCTGTTCTGTATGAAGGTAGAAAAAGGCTCTTGCTATACCGGTAGAGCTTCTTTGTGTTGCAGGTAGAAGTCCTCCATGGCCGATCACCCTTTGTGCCTGCCCTACTAACTCACACGCTCTCGCCTCTCGGTAACTCAAAATGGCCGATAGCGTGTGACTAGTGGGTGAGTTACGTGTAGTCACAGCATATGCCTGGCAGACCTTTGTGGAATGGAGTAACTTTATAGGTCATGATGCGGTCACTCAGTGCGGGATTCAATAAATGCAGGAATTCAGTAGAAGCCGCTATTTGCTTGGAAGTTTACTTTGAATAAACTCTAGGGAACTAGCACCTGCAGCTGTTTAGAGAATACAGCGGCTGAGGAGCAGGTGGTGGATAGGGATAGGGGTTTAGAAGTATATCAGGTGTTGTGTCGCTCTCTGACAAAGACACTCTTGGCTCTGCTCAGGAAATTACGACCCGAGAGGGAAATCTGGCATGCCTAGATGTGATTGTAATGCCTTTGCTTCCCTTCCCCTCACTCCTCACTGCTCGAAGCTGTTTCTAGCAAGCTGAGTGTATCTGTGTGACTACTTGGTTCTCAGGGGACGAGACACTACAACGGCAATAAATTCTCAATGGCCTCTGGGGCCTGCCGACGCCATGCTCGCTCATCCCAAATCTAGAGGACGGTGCCACCTCGGTCCAGGGTCCTGTTTGTCTACACGAGGGCTTAAGGTGTAGAAAAAGACTTAATGTCCCTGAGGTCTTTGTGTCCGTTACTGGGGTAGATATATTGATCTCCCCAAGGGCCTTCAGGGGAGATATAGGCTATATAAAGACCAGAAGATTGAAATTGTGTAGCGCAGGCTTCAAGCAATTTGGTAGCCTAGGTTCTGTGCGATGATGGGAGTTCGACTCTCATCTTGGTTATAGATGTATGATATCATAGTTGGCATTAAAAAGACAAAAGACAAAAGACAAGCAAGCCCTCGCGAACCACTTTTTGCCATCTTGGTGCCTCGTTTGCCCTTAGCCCTTTAGCCCTTTCCCACAGTTGGGTTTTATGCGAACCCTCTCGGTCAGGATACATGTCTATCTGACAACCAGAGGGAAAGGTATGTGTATGTTGCGAGTAGGGGGAGTTGCTGGTATCGGGGGGGCTGGCGTAGATAATAGTGCGTTTGTGCAGGAGAAGGAGATGTGAGGTAGTAGTACGTGGGGAGTGGGAACTTAATGCTGCGGAGTAGTACTGTAGGGGATACAACTTGTAGAGGAAGGGGGGGGAGTAATTAGGGCGAGCGTATTATCTGCAGCACAAAGCAACTTCTGGGAGTTTTTTCGCTTTTTGTTTTTTCGGATGTTGGGGGCTGCCGGCGCTACACACAATGAACTTACGTTCATGGATTAAGATTAGGTTGGGAATCTCCATGTCTCTCCTTTTTTTCTAGCTGATTGACTGATAAGGTGTTAGAGGGAAGGGGGGGGTCTAAATACTTGCTCCTCTCTGCTCTCAGATTCTTGAAAAATCTTAAGTTATCGGTTGAGCCTGGCTGTGAGTGGCTAACAGATAAATCCCAAGGGACAGTTTGAGGGTGGTTTGAGATTTCGGGCCGAAAGCGCAAAGCATAACGTATCGCACTTAGCGTGATGAACTGGTGGTATGTTGTAGCTTGTCTACCGGCACTTGTTATTCGCTTATCTTACCGCTATTTAAGGCATTATCTCTTCTACCGGTATTCCGCTCTTCTTTAGATCGGGGGCTCTGACTAAGGCCTAAGGGAAGGAGAAAATAAAACTATTCTAGACGGAGCTACATGGTGCATAAGTGACTCGGTTTACAACTTAGCTCTAGCACCTGGTAAAGTTTCAAATTACAAGCTCTCTCGAGGCAAAACCATAGGTAACAGTTACCCCGTCTGGAGCTCGAGAAGTGGTCCTCCGGAAAGCGCCTCAAATCATATCCAAACAATTGCCAACCGCCTCAAAGAAGCTCTACTTCAAGGTGAACCCGTCGCTTCTCAGTAATTCCAAGCATCCCCATTAAATACCTGGAATAAGCTCATACAAATGTGTTCGGCCACAGAACGATGAAAATTTCGCATCCCGTCCGCTCTGCGGTAAACAAGCATCGTATCGACCGGTTAGTACTACAGTGGGTGACCATGTGGGAATCCCGGTTGCTGAACTCTTTTGCCTCTATTTTTAACCCGATCGATCTCTAGTAGGGAGAGGCTGAAAACCTATTCTTATTTTTATTATTACTGGAGGGGTGAGTCAAGTCCTTCTATGCGGACGGGGCCCTTGGACGTGGATTGGAAAAAATTATGTATCGTGTGGTCACTTACCGGGGCTCGGGTGAATCCGGAGAAACGGGTGAAGTGGCAGTCATTATGTATCGTGTGGTACCGGCAGTGATTTTAGATGATCTGGATATAGAGGGGGCAGGTTCGGGGCATCTTGATAGCAAGAGGGCCCATGGGTGTGATACTTCAAGATTGCATTGCGCCGCAGTGCAGTTTGCATCATAGCTTTACAGACGCGGGTTTTTTCCCTTTTCTTTTTCATTTTTTTCCATTCTTTTTCCCTGCGCCCTCACTCTCCTTCCACCCCAGGGAGGACACCAAAGCTATGACATCAGGACCAGAGCAGAGTAGTAACCCATTCCCATTATTTAAAGTTCCATCATACTTTTCCACTCTAAATTTTCGAGCACAAAACCAATCGAGTGATACCGTGTGACTACCCCACCCGTTCGTCCAACCACAATGCTATTGACGTTGTACTTTCGGTGAGAGAAAGAAAGACATCTCTGAAACCCCAGTTTCACCCATCACGGGTGTTAATAACCTGCCAGCTAGAAAGCGCCACGAAAACCTTTCCATCCCCATCGATATCGCCAGCACCGATCTCGTAGGGCCTGGCGTGGTACCGGTGTTCCTGTAATATAAACATCAACGTCACCACGTGCACAAGGCTGGCCCGGAACAAAATAGTGGCTTCCGTGGGTCGACTGGGCCCTTTTGACGGCCAGCTCAACTCAGCTGGAGCCTCCGCGTGGGGAAGTGGGCCTTATGGGAGGTAAGAGTAGAGGATAGTACTTGTACCAGCTCGCTGACGTTGGTGGCCGGTCGAGTTGGATGTACCTTCTTTTTTTTGATTAAATGTTTCGGACGCTGGTTCAAGCCTCAATCCTATTGTTTTGGGTCGAAGTTTGGCTCCTGAATTATAATACAAATCTCGGTCGATGAAGTTGTACTTGTACTTTCCGCGAGCGCTTGTGGTGGAAGTATCATAGTGAGTTTGTAGGTTTCTCGGGAGGTAGATGAGCAGAAGGTTTTATGTATCATACAGCGTTGTATATACTGCACCCGACCGGGTGTGGGGCGGCGATGACGAGCGCGGGATATGTTCGAGAGTGAACACTCTCCCCCACCCCCTCCGGTTTTGTCCTTCTTTCTGTCCATATCGAGGGTTTTCCGATGCTCATCACCGCAAACTTCTAATTTTTCCCCCTCCTCTGACGGCACAATATATTGGGTTCGCCACCGCGATTGAAGCGCTGCTCACGCATTCGCCACCGCTAGCATTCAACCCCGCGCAGAAGTATTATAGCAATAGTCTAAGTATCATAGCTAGCTAGAATACAAGGAGACGCGCTCACCAGAAATCCCCCATAGGTGATCCAAAATAAAAAAATAAAATAAAATAAAATAAATAAATAGGAATAAAACGGAGTGGTACAGTACAGTACAGTATCCTCCCTTAAATCCCTTCTAACACACGAAGCTGATTGACCCTCCCCCCTCTCCCATAACCAACCACAACACTCCCGGACGGTATCATACTCGAGTACTCCAACAGTAGACCAACCCGCCTAAAAAACCAAGTCCATCTCTCCCGGCTCTTGGTCGAGCACCGGTATATTGCACAAAGCATCCATCTCCATTCTCCCATATTACCAGCCACTTCTCAAGACACCTCTTTTGAACCATCGCACACCCACACACCCACGCTCCCATCACGACCCCTCACTCGAATCACTCATCCGACACCCGAGAAGCGCATTCACACCACCATCTCCGGTACTGAGCTGTACAGTACTGTACTGTACCACCTTCCCATTGGTAAACCGAAATCCCGCCCGCCCGCCCTCCCCCCTCCCCCCCCCCCCCCCTCCCTCCCTCCCTCCCTCGTTCGCTCGCCACATTGAGATACTTATTCCCTGCCGTACCGACCCCCCCCATTCTTGGGTGGGGTGGACCAAGTCCAGCCGCGTTGCCCCACCAAGAATTGCCCCACCAAGAACATGCCGGTAAATAACTCTGTCTTACAGCCGGGCCTCCTAGTGATGCGAGTGCTGCCCTGTACTCAAGCACAAGAAATAAGAAGGAGGGAGCAAACAAAGATAAACTTAAGGTTAAAGCAGCGTAATGCACTGCAATAATAATAATATTATTATTATGTACTCGGGTACCTTTTTTTCTTCTTTCCTTTTTTCTTCTTCTCCCCTCTTCCTGTTTTTATCAGATTGATCCGATTGGTCGGGCTATACCCCGCAGCTTGACTCCGGGCCCGCCTCACCGCCAAGTAAGTTGGTGGGCACGTAGTTACGGTACGTTACCGGAGGGGGGGGGCCAACGTTCACGGGGATTTGAACTGGCAGTTTCATAATATCACAGTGGGTTTTTGTTACCCTTACTTCATTCGTTTTCTCAAAACAATGAGAGTGATAGTAATATATTCTCATGCAATTGTCATGTTGTGCTATGATGATGATGATGGTGGTGAGTGAAATAAGTTATAACGAATATATATGCAAACTCCTAGCCATTTAATGTGATATGATATAATGAAAGGGGATGAACCAATGCCGACCTCTGGAATGCAATTTAGATGAAGAACGATGATGGAGTGGAGTGGAGTGGAGTGAAGAACGCCCTGGGAAAAGTGGGGGAGAAAAGGAAAAAGGAAAGAAAGAGAAGAAGAAAGAAGACAGTGCTTTTATCCCTCTTATGCTGAAGTTTTTAATGCAAAAATGTTGGTTTTTTTTCTTCTTTTCTTTTTCTTCTTTCACTTTCCTGTCATGCCGGATAAGAAAATGGTGAGGTGGAGGGAAAGGAGAGAATAGAAAGAAAGAGAGGAAGAAACAAAAGGGGAGAAGAACAACGCCGTCCCAATATCGTATGCAAATGCGCAGCCCATCAGTGATTGAAAGAGTATCATAGGAAAAATAATGAGGAAAACGCCGAAACATGGAAATGGTAATGACGAGAGAAAAGAAAAGGACTCCTTTAAGCAATTTTTTTTAATCTACCCGCTGTGTAATGGCAAAAAAAACAAAAAAAAAACACTCCAAAAAATGCATATTGAGATGAAAACTTTCGCTTTTAGTGCTTATCCTTCTTTATCGCGTCGCTCACTTTTTTGGTGATTCCCTTAACTCTATTTTTCAATTTTTGGAACTTTTTCTTCTTGTTAGCGGCGTCTTCTGTTTCTGATACTACTGCGGCGCTTGATGGCTCTGAAACTTTTGCGGTGAAGGATTTGTGCGATTTTGATTGGCCGAGGTAAGAGATTCTTCTAAAGCCCTTCTTTTGCGCCGAGTCCTTTGTATCTTCTAGCTTAGTCTCCGGGACTGAGAGAGTGGCTTGGGGCGCTGGTGCGGGAGAAGTGAATGGATCTTCAAGTTTTGTTGCCTCAACGAAGCTAGACGATCCTGAGGAACTGGGGGTTTCTTCAATTTCGAGGTTCTGCGACTCGAGAGTAGAGATGACGGTGGGTTGTTGGAGCATTGGTGCGTACTTTGTCAACATTGAACACGTGCTCAAGCTCCTTCGGCGGGTTCGCTCAACAGAGTATTCAGTTGGGCGTTCTGAATCGATGGCACTAGCAGAGCGACTCCGTCTCGAGCCAGAGCCGGGGGCGGAGAGAAACCTGTTCTCGTTCTGGGCCCTTCGTGGCCGGCGACCCCGTAATTGCTCTTCCTCTTCCCAAGCCTTTTCAATGAGTAGTTTGCGGGAGGCCGATGGCGAAGCCTGGGAGTATGGGACAGTGAGACTTGTGCCAGCAGAGCTCAGCGAATGTGTAGATGACCTAGCGGTAGATTCAGTGAAAGACGTAGGCGTGGCTGGGGAATCCGGGATTGAGTTTGACAAGAGTGGTTCGGTAATCAGGCGTTCGGTGACTGGGACACATTGCGTATTGATGGGAGATAGAATCAATTCCCGTCCCGGAGAGTTCAATTTAGCTTGCCTTTGTTCCGCGTTGTCGATGAGGATGCTGAGTCTTGATGCGATAGAGTTTGTAGGGCTGGCGATGCTGGATTCTACTGAGTTGTCTCTGGTTCGTTTGCGTGATGCCTCTTCCGTATCGTCTTCCCTAGGGTCGTGCTTGCGCTTCACTGGTGGGCTTGCAGTTACTTCAACGAATGTGAAATCACTTTTTATTGAGCTTGACTTGAACAATGAAGCCCTCTGGCGAACAGTATATCGGAGCGAATTGGCCTTGCGGTGATTTGGTGATGCCTAAAGATATACGGGAGATGGTTAGTCGCGATTTCAATTGACTAGATATCATATTACGATTACTCACTACCTCAGCGACACCACATTCGGTATCTGGGTCAAGTTCAGTTAAGCGGCTATCGCTCTCATGAAAAGTCGAGGTCGACTCTTTAATTAATTCGGTTGTGTCCGATTCTTCCACCATGCTGGTAGCAACAGCGGGTCCCTTTTGGCAATGAGCGGAAATTGGTAGGTTAGGCATATCAAGTTGAACATTTTGCTCAAGATCCACGGTCTTGTGCTCGCTGTCGTTGCCCAGTGCCACACCACCTAATGAATGTCTCGGATAAGTATTCAGCGGCATTGGTGTGGAAGAAGCGCTTATACCTTCTGCAATCTCACATGCGATCTCCTTGGTCTCGGTAGGGCTTTCAATCCTCTTCAACACCGACTCCCTTAAGAACCGGTGGAAATAGGTACGGTGGCGGGGATGGATGAATGCCTCAATGGCAGGACCGCCAAGAGGAGCCGAAGCCTCGGCCTTCAATGGAGAGAATGTGTGAAAAGCCGAGGCCCTACCGAAAAGAGTGAAAACCCATGGTTTATTGGCTAAGAATGGGGAGAATCCATGCGATAGGGTGGTAGAACTATGGTTCCCGACAATCAAGTCGTTCTTGAGCTTTGGCGGCGAGGTTTGAAGGCATTCAAAGTACTTGTTAATAGTGGTATGGTACAGAGGGTCCAGTTCAATCCCGTCATGCTGCTTTGTAGACGCCGAGGAATTCGAAGTCCGGGAAGGGTATTGCCTGGTTGGAATGTACCATTGTGTCAGGACCACCTGTTGTCCCTTTGAGGGGATCAATAAAGGCCTGATAGACACCTTTTGGGGCATGAAATGATCTGAAGTCAGGCCGTGCTGCGTCCTCCCTTCGGAGCTCAATTCCGGTCCGTTCCCGAGAGAGGAACGGATCGAAGTTGCCTGCTTCGATAATGGGAATGGGTCAGCAGAAACCGACTTGGTTTGGTATTTATAAGCCGAAGATATTACTTCTGCTACACCTCCGGGGGATGTTGTAGTTCTCTCCCGAATACCCCTGGGCCCTGAATGCGACAGGATGCTGTGTGGGATGCCGGTTCCAGAAACATCATTAATAGGGACGGGTACTCTTGTTGGGTTCGGAGCGGGTTCTGTCAAATGGGGTATTGGGTCTTTGGGGTCTGCTTCTTTCGGAAGCTCTACTGAGCGGCCGGCACGAGCTCCAGCCCTACTGAGCGGACTCCATAGTGGCCGAGACAGTGAGAACATTTCACTCTTATCCCAGCGTCCATATAGACCTGGTACCATCGCTTGTAATGAAATATCTGTCTCCTATCATGACACGTCAGTGATTGGAGGTTTTGAAAACGCTCGATCTGAGTAGCTCTAACTTAAGCATACAAAGGAATAAAAAGCAAACTTACAGTTTCTGGATCTACTGGGTGCATATCTAGCAAAGGTGCATTCCGCCTGAGGTCCTGCCCAGGCTTGCAATGAAGAGTAGTAAACATCACAGAGTATATGAAACCATACGCGAGGAAAACGGGCTCGAAACAAATTTAGATGAGGTGGGCCAGAATCACGAGATGATAGAGGGGAGTAGAGTTTTTAGAAAGTAAGATGGGGGATCCGAAATATAACGGAACTTGTGGTCACCTAAAACCTGGAACTTGTGTTAATAGGGGCGGTGTAACTCCCTCATATGGACTACCATAAGTGAAATGAGGAGCAGCACGGGAAAGGTTCAGAAAGTCTCACGGATTGGAGGAGGAGGGGGACGAGGAGGAGGACGAGGAAAAGATTCCTTTTAACCCCTCTATACTCTGATACTGCCACTCCACAGATCCACACGTTTCACAGCTATTGGCGGCTTATCGAGACAGCCGCGCAGGCTTCCGTCACCGCCTCTATGCAGCCTGCAACTAGTGGTTTGATATTCGTAAAACATGTGAAGCCAATTGAGAGACGAAAACTCGAGGGAAACGTGCAGAAGTCCAGAATACATGAGCACGACCCGGAAAAACAGGGCAGTGATCGAGACCCGGTGTGAGCTGAGAAAGGCTATGGGAAAAGACCTTAAGCAGATTGGAAAAAGAAAAAAAAGTGGGCTCTCGCAATAAGCCGCGAATGGTTGTCCCAGAATTTCGCAGAGTAGTCAGAATAGTCTGCGTTGTTACTGCTTTGGAGGTCCGGGTTTCTACTCCCCCACCACACCTTTGGCCTTGGAGTGGGAATTCATTAACAGCAACCACTCCAGATCAGCCAACGAGAACAAACCGCTCAAAGGCATCGAAAAAACCGGAAATGCAGACTAATGCTTCTATCGAGACTAAGCGACGATAGCAACCCAGTTTTAGATCACAGCCCCTGGAGTTGAGCCCAGAGCACTGTGAATGATCGAAGATAAGAGGGAAAAGTATTTCCGTTCAAATATTATACAGTACCCGAAACACATTTCCCACTTCCTCGCGAAGTGTTTTTTATCTAATGTAATTTAGCCGTCCCGTTTCGACTGAATGAGTTAATAATACCTGTGTTAAATAATACACCTAGAGTATGCAGGCTCCTCCAATCAAAAAAGGCTCGGGGTTCGGAGCTCCAGCATCCTCTACCCGCAGTGTGAACATGAAGGAGACGTTCGCCAATCGTAAGTTCTTATCCGAATGCAGGACCACTGTCCCAGGCGCGAATAAAATAATCCAATACTCGAGCACTCCCGAAGGTGGTATCATTAACCATTGGGCCCCCATAGCTTGGATCAACGGGTTGTTCGAATGCTGACGTGTGATTCACTGTGAGAGAACTTAGGAGTGGCTGCCATTTTTGCCCCTTACTTTTTTGACTCTGAGCTGCAAACTCTGTCTGGCAACCTGCTTTTCTGAGCAATGTCAGAAACAGGTTTCTTGGATTCCTGTGATTTCCTCTTTTGCCTTATACATGCCCAATTGGGTGTGCGATCGGATTGTTTTGGTTAGAGCCGGTTTTATTTTATTTTGAGCAGACCAATTGACAGCTCGCTCCTTCCCAAGGTCGTCCGAACGATTGGGATGAAAATCGTGATCTGTTGATGTTGTGTTGCCAGCACACAAAATTAGGGTTAGGAGCATAGTTGCAACCACTGGGTCTGCGGCCAATGTAAAAAAGGAATGCGATATCATCTCCCAAGTTGACCAATACTGCCACCACAACGTCAACGACTGCCATATTCTACCTGAAAGCCATAACAAGTACCGGCGACTGCACAGTAAGCCAAATCATTGATGAGAAAGGAGAAAAAGAAAAAAGAAAAACGGGCGGCAAGAGAAAGGAGTGGTTTACTCGTATCCTACGCCAAAACAGCACGTCCTCGGTATGCCAATGGAAAAATTTTCCCCTCACGCCTTCGCCTTCAAGCGTTTCACGAGAGGTGTTGCTACCAAGTTTTGAGAATCGTGAGAAGTTGAGAAATCAGTGCTTTTTTTCACCCACCGCGTGAACATGCTCAACCCAACTCACCCCTCTCCGGCCGGTGGCGCACATGCTAGTCCGGCCTCGATTGAATCAACTGGGGAATCTAGTGCGGAGATCAACGGTAGGATTGAGTCCGGACTTATCTCATAATTAGATTTCTTTGCCTCAAAATATTCCTGCATTTTGGGGCTCGGACCGGTCCTTGGGGGCCCTTTCTCCTTATCAAACCAATAAGAGTCGCCCAAGTCAAGGGTCCAGAAGCGAGGGGAAGGAACGTCGGCAGAATACTGTATGAAGCCGAAATCTCTGGGGGGTGCATACTGTGGGCTGAAGGGTAGGCAGCCAAAACAGCAGAATCGGGGATTTCCCTTCCACCGAGGCAGTGTATGAGTACCCCGCCACTGCTCCCCTTGGGTCTTCCACCGTGATCCGAGGCCAATCGGGCCGAAGATAACCCTTTCGATTTCTCATTTGACCTGAGTGGACAAAGCATCTGGGGAAACAGGAGATGCCAGCATTTCTTGGCCTGCAGCCCAATCCGCTGTCTCAGCAGAGATCTAGACCACGCTAATCGAGCACCCTTATGCACATGATAAGAACGGGAAAAGCCCAAACACCGAGAGTGATTTGATGCCATAGCTCGGCTAAAGATGAGATGAGAAGAGAAGTGATGCTATGGTTGATATGGATGAAACGCTCTGGATAGCCAAAGGAATTGAATCTTGGTTGATGCCCCTTGAGGCGACCTGCAGTCCTTGGCTTTGAGGGATCTACCTAGCCCAATGAGGATTTTACGAGATGAAAAGACACAAACTCTCCCTAGGGGGGCTCCAGGCAGATCAAGGCTGTTTTATACTGCCGTTTTTTCCTTTACAGGCTTTGACTCGAAGGTTTAGCACACCTTGTTCTTCACATAATATCACTCGATATTGCAACAACCAACTGTGTTGAGAAAAGACAGTTTAGAGTTAGCTCCCTACTCACTATTCGGACATGAGCGAGCCTGCACGCGGAGGTAGACACTCCGCGTAATTCCTTACGTTACTGAAATGGGATACATATATACCATTCATGTTTCTCTTAATTAGGTAGTGAACTCGATCAACAATCCTTCCTACACAATCCTCACTTTCAAGCAAACTGTAGTGACAACAAATTCCCTTGTGTCATCTGAACCATTGGTGCATATCTCTGCTAACAGCAGGTGTCCATCTCCTAGGCTGTCTATCCCTTGACTCCACCAAAGTAGTTTGTCTAGACTAGAGGCCGAACCCCTTAGAATACCCAATAAAATCAGGGGCCTCAATTGCTATATCCACCCATCCCAATTTGAGGCTAAAGAAAACTATAGGATGAGACCTCCCATGTAGCTAAGATCCTTACTGCGCTCCTTAATATCTTATTCCAATAGCCAGCTATTGCCTGATTGTCTTCTGTTACTAGTAAGGCATTGGGGGGGTTGGGCAGAGAAGTTTATCCACGCCCGGGCTTATATTTCACAGGGAGGTGCATATAAAATCCACTACCTCCGTTCTATGTTAATGGAAATCACAGGTGAGGGATTGGAAGACTCGAATATGATGCCGACCTAACCCGCGGCAGCACCGAAGCTTCAGAAAGGTAGGATTTGTGGCTATTCTGTGGGACCCCCGGGCATATCCTTCAACAAACCGGGCAACTTCTTGTGGGCATGTGTTGCGCGGCTTTGTATACGTCGGTATTGGCATCTCTTCGTAAATCATTATCCTGTAACGTCCCCTAAGTACACAAACCAAGTGTTAATAGTGCAGGTGATCATGGCTTCAACCAGAACTTTAGATTGAGGTTCGGAAAAAACGTATCTATAGACAGAGAATATTGCACTTCAAGTTTAGCATTCTAGCTGTGTGCGCACTGTACTGTGCTGTGCCTTGAAAACTAGGCCTAACCATGCACCTCAAATATGCATGCTCTAGACTACCCCGCACCCAAATTCGCTTGAGTAGGGCTGCCGTTTGTATCATAAGAGTAAATGATCCCATACCAAACTCTGCGTTGATGACCTGTGCAGAAACTTGATCATCAGGATTCAGTGCTTAACCAAGCTCGGCACATGATTGGGGGATTCGGATCCACATCTACAATCACGTAATACCACGCTAGCTTTTTATAGCGTTATATCAGTTTTTTCTCTTTCGATATGGGCACGGCACATGGGCACTTGAACAAGGTCTTGAGGTCTTGACCAATGCTAAGATCTCGTACTAAATGGCCTGGCTTCTCAAGACGCCCCGATCAGATAGCGATGCTTGGGCTGCCCGATCTGACATCTGTCGGAGGGCGGTGAAATATGCAGCGATAACATGACAGCGGAATAGAACTGGTATGAAAATATTATGATAGTAATAGCAGGGATGCTCGCCCCAGGCTATAAGTACCCGAAAACAGGGCTTAAGGAAATACGGTAAGAATGCGGTAAGAGATCTGCGCTTATCTGGCCGCCAATGCCAATATACCCCCCGTTATCAGGCACTTATTGCCTAGGGCAAGTGACAGTATAGTGGGGAAACTTTTTATCTGCGGCACCTCCAATCAGAAAAAAAAATACCCAACTTCAAACTACTAAGGCTCTCCAACCTTTATTTTGTTTTCTCCGATAGATAATAAGCCTGAGATTCAGAGTAAAAAAAAGGAAAGAGATTTTAAATATGTTTTAAATATGTTAACCTCTGGGTGAGCAACAGGGATTTAAAGTTTGGGTAGATGCAACCAAACACACGATCCCAGTGCTTGCTGTTAAAACTGCCAATACGCACGGTTAACCTCACTGAGACATTTACTATCATACTAAGCGAACCAGTCGACTGTAGACGCTTAAAATTGGTCAATGTGCTCTCCTAGTTGGACACACCCACTAGTGTTACAATAAGTTAAAATAATATCATAACAAGGTGAAACAAACAAACAAAATTAATAAATAGAGATAAATTTTATGGATAATATGATATCGATAAAAGGAAACCCCAGGGCCAGCGCCGTGCGACCGCTGTCGACTGCCGTCGGGCGGCGCCAGTCCTCGATCTTGTCGTCCCGTCCGGTCGCAGTCGGACGACTGAGAACTGCCGGAATGTCATCGGTACTCCGGTCCAAGACTTCCCCACCAAACGGTAGGAAAACGTGTGGGTCAAACGTGACGCATGAACGACGACATAAAGAGGTGGTCTGGACCCCTGTAGCCGCATCAAGCGCCAAGCTACCGCCGGGCTGGCGGGGGTCGGCGGGGGGAAGTCTCTTGAGGGGAAAAGACAGACGCTTTTTCAAAGTCTCTAGAACATGAACTACGTGTCCATGGCCCAGGTTACGACAGTTCCCGCAAAATCTAGTATCATACTGTGGCCATGAGTTCTATAATAAATGAATCACTTATTGATTTCCCATTCTGGGGACTTTAAAAAAACGTCGAGTACGCTTACCGTTTGAAAAGTCCCCACAACCACCACACTTGTCCAGTACAGGTGGTTGTAGCTGGCACAGTATGTTGGTGCCAACCGAGCGGCTGCCGGAATCGCAGAATCTGCCGGCATGGTTATGGAAATATTTTAAACGGCCGTGTACTATGCAGCCCTGACCATAGTCTTTGTGGAAAGGGAGCTACTGTACTTTGGCAAGGCCGCGGCAACGAAAGTGATATGATAGTGCGAGATATTTACAAGTATGCGAGGTCCGAATTTCATGGCTCTCTACCGGATCAAAATGATATTGCAATTTCATTCATATCTTGCGCCATGGGCCCGAGCATCTAGAGGTGCCAATCGTCAGACCCCAAGTTGATGGGTAAGTTTGTTACCCCCTATAATTTGGACTACATATATTTGGCAATGCCTTACCCTCAAGTCCTGTACTCTCATTGCTCCCAAGGCCCTGCAACGGTGGCCCTCTTTCAGCGAAGACTTTGCGGACGGCGCTCTACCGACATCGGTATGTTAGCGCGTGGGAACTCTGAAGATTCCTAGCCATGCTATTCCAAATCCTAACGCAAGATACCCCAAGGAGCTCTGGCACTATAGGATAAAATGCGGCGAGCTATGCCCTCTAGGTCGAATCTACTCTTATGCCTATCTGAAACCGGGCTGTAGCATACCAGTTCTCGAGTATGAAATTTGCGAAAAGCTTGTAATAAAGATGAGTGACAGTTTAAAGAATTAGATGCCACCAGTTTTCCCAGTGTTGCGCTGTGAATTGGAAGTTCCTATTCTGTGAATTCATATAATATCGAGCAGCCTGTGTGGAAAAGACACCTGTGCCATACCTATTATGATCTATTAAGCTCTTCTGAGCAAAGGGCCAGTATCACCTCCTCCTGGCAAGATTACAAATCATTGTAAATACCTATGAAAATTAAGTTGTCGAGTCTGACACTCGAATTACCCTCTGTTCTAGATACTTGTGTTCCTACTATTCCTTGGGCCGTGTGGAACAATAAAATTCCGGCCGGGCTACGCCGAATGTAGAACGAATTGGATTTCATGATCCGCTGAGAATTCAGCTCTCGGTCGATTATAGTCTGAAAGGCATAATTTTGCTATTATACCAACAATAACTACCTGGTCCCTGCTTTTGGTTTGGCTCCTGGTACCGAATTTATAGTTTCACACCGGCCAAGGGATAGTACGGTAGTTTATGTACTCCAAAGACCATGTAAAAAGAGTAGAAAAACTTGCACAATTGGGACAGCCCAATCAAAAATGCATGGTTTATGTTGTTATTACTATCCTATGAGTGCAAGGTTTATATCCCTTAGTGGAGATATTGTTGCGATCCTGGGTCCATTTACTAGAGTTTGGTAACTACTACCAGTGCCCAAGTGGAAGGGTAGAACTCATCACATTTAGAGGACCTGCTTTTCAAATATGGGATCTATTGCCGGGTGCGGATGGGGGCACTGAACTTTATCAGAGTACCAAGTACTGTACCGGTAAGTGCCTATAACAATATTTTATTAATAAACTCACTAGAGACGATTGAAGAACCGTATGGGCAAAATGATCGTAGCGTTTATTTATTTTATATAATGGGAGAATAATACTATAATTACAAGTTATTCAGGCCATGACAGGGGTTCTGAGGGCTGCCCAAATATGGATCCATGATTCATAGGAAATTAATACCTTCACATTCAGTTTTTTGGTAACTATCCTGTCAACTATTTCTTTCCACTTTCGACATCTCATCTAACCGGTGAATATCCTCTATCACTATTCCAGTTTGTTCAGAAATTTTCTATATGTGTGATCTGGAAGTACAAACTGGAGGACCCTGGTCTTTGGGTTTGAAGTCAAGCATTTTGTACGGGAGCACCAAGCAATATCTACTCGCAAATGTGAGCAAAATGAGTCAAAGCACGCATATTTGGAGGCGGGGCATCGCACCGGCCCCAATTTGGCCAAATAATCTACCTTTTGGCTTGAGTGTTTCCTTCATTGGGGGTGAATCTCGTGAGTTTTAAACTATGATACTGGGATATGAGAGATCCCTAAAGAGCACAGAATTCTACAAAATGGATAAAAATGCCCAAGAGCTGCTTGATAATCGGTTGAAAAACGCCCGCATGGGCTGGGGTAAAAGCTTATCACGATTCGACTGGAGCCTTACTTGTACGGCACCCATATTGTGTCATAAGTGGATGAAGCGGCTCTAATTAATAATCAGGGGAACGTTCCCCTTTTTTGTTACCTTTTTCTTCAGCCAAGCGCAGGGAAAGTGCAAAAGAAATAGCGGTAAGACAGCACAAATGATCTGACAAATTGGGGTTCGCATTGAACCTCTACGAACAGAGAAAGGTGTCAGCGTCAACGCTCATGCCGTACTCGAGTGCTGGTATCTACAGCCTGTCTCTGGAATTCCGAGGTCAATGTTCAGCCCACAAGCCTGTTGGTTTGCATGAATTCAAAGCTTCTTTCTGGCGAAAGGCACGCATCATAGAAGAAAAGAGGTTCTCTCAAATGTTTACGGGGGACAGGGCCTTTCTCAGACCTTATCTAACCATTAAACGCGGAGGATAGCTCACATGTTAGTGGTGACTCAGAAGTGGTCAAGCATTCGAGCCATCTATTCGCGCACCAAGCTTATGTAAAGTTGCTAAAGTATGATAAAGTGGTACAATCATCCCAAATCTGGAAGAAGAGGATTATGGAATTCCGGAAATGTTAGAACGGCCAATAAACGGCCTGGGGACGGACCAGGGAATACCGGTAGCCTGTCGTACCGCATCACTACCCTACCTCCACTGGTTGTAAGTTTAAAGAGCCCCCCCCCCCCCATCTCCGTCCGTAAAATTAGCCTGGGGAAGGAACCTTTACTACCCCGGTTTGACAAACTTATTGCTCTCAAAAAGACAAAGGATTGCTGTATCGAGCATCTCAGCTCACCCTTACTATTGCTTAGGGTATCCCGCCGCACGTCCTAGTTTTTGCCAAGTGAGACGCAGTCTATCGGCCCTCGTCTCCAACCAGGAACGGTACCGTACCGTACCAGTATGTTCTTAGCTCGCCTTTAGCCTATATTATGTAGAGCTTCCATTTCCTGCTTTCTTCCAACCCTTTTTTCCTTTGAGATTTCTGACTCTCCTCCCTCTCCTCTCGCTGTGCCACTGAAATACGATATTAACGTGTGACTTTGGTCTCGCAGAACGGGGAGGTCGAATTCTGATTATTAAATATCGGTTTCTGTCACACTTTGCACTGCCCTGTTCTTACTGATCCGGTAGCCTTCTCCATCGCACAATCTATATTGCGCTCTTGGAAGCCGCGTATTGCTATATCAACCCTCGAAGCCCCGCACCCAACTCTAGTTCCACCGAGTTACCTCCATCAAACCCTTGCGACCAACTCCGTCTCAACATTTCCTACCAATATACGAAAGAAAGCGAACGGCCGACACCAGAAAGCCCCGAGATTTTCCAAACTTGATCATGACGCCGACACCACCTTCCTCTAGTAGCCATTCTCCTCGGGATGCTAACACTCAAAGCTCAAAGGAGTTTAGGGTTGTCAAGAAGCGCAATCGTGTACCCCTTTCATGCGCTCCCTGTCGTAATAGAAAGTAAGCACTGGTATATTCCTTTCTCCTAAAAAGTGGGATTCTACTTTTTCCCCCCTCCTTTTTCGTAGTTTGTTCCGGCGGACCAGATACCAATGACATGAGTATAGATTGAAATGTAATCGCTCCCACCCCTGCGAAAACTGTATCCGCCGTGGAGACCCCTCGACTTGTACCTACGCGTCAACTGCCCAGGGCCCCAGCCGCGCTCGAAAACAGTCGGCTGGGTCGAATGGATTTTCCTCAGACGAGATGCAAGCACGAATCGACCGCTTGGAGGGCCTAGTCCTAAGGTTGATGGGTTCGGGTGGTAATCATGTTTCTCCATCAACCGACCGGGAAAGATCAGAGAGCACTGATAATGGAACAAATAAGAGCAAGCGCTACGATGATGATGACGTCGGAATGGACAGCATCCATGGGGACGAGAAGCATCGGAACGAAGGTGAGAGTGATGGTGATGTGGAAGAAGTGCGAAGTGCCTTGGGAATCATGAAGGTGGACCAGGGAAAGAGTTACTACAGAGGTGGAACCCACTGGGCAGCGATTTTATCGGAGGTACGTGCTGGGGCTGCGCATTATTTCCTTGCATCTGGGGTTGGCCATCAAATAGTTCTTAAGGAAGCCCGTCAAGCTTCAGAGTCTAAATTCACTTCATTCAACGAAGCTGCCTTGCAAATTGGCTTCGCGGGAGAAGCGAGTTTGGATTCGATGCTTGGGGATGGAATGTGGCTTTCATCTCTCCGTGCTTGCGGCTGACAAGCAGCTTCACAGATATCTGAGGTTAAGACTGTCTTTGGTGAAGTGAAACAAAGGTGGGAGGAGAAACTAGCACACATGAAGGCCAAGAATGCGGGCTCCAACCAGCTCGACCGCACAGGATTCCCATTTAACGTCGGCAAAGCTCCTAGCAGACAAGAGCTCTTATCATTAGTGCCACGTCAAGAGTTGGTTGATCTATTGGTAGACGGTTTCTTCAGAAACTATGATCCTATATTCCGTATGTATCCCATAGGATTCGCCCTTCCGGTACAAGGGCTTACCCGGTACAGATGTCCTCCACCGGCCCACATTCTACAAACAATACGAAGACTTTTGGCGGGATCCGAGCCAGGTTGATCTCATTTGGTTAGGGCTTTTGATGGCTGTAATGTGCCTCTCATTGAAGATCTACCATTGTTCGGGGGAAGGGCCTCCAGAAATATCTGGAAAAACGCAAGAGATGTCGCAAACATTCAGGCTAGCAACTGAGCAGTGTTTGATTGTGGGAGAGTACACCAAAAAGATGTATATTCATACTGTACAGGCCTTGCTTCTAGTATGCACATGGCAGACCAGTAAGGAACACGTCGACGAATCATGGCTATTTCAGGGTCTGCTGGTCCGGATCGCGATGTGTATGGGGCTTCATCGTGACCCGATGCAATTTGGATCTGCCATTGCACCCAGCGAGGCAGAAATTCGAAGGAGGCTATGGACAATAATCTGCTGTATGGACGTTCTTGAGTCGATCAAGATTGGATTACCATGCATGATTAGGCAGGAGGAATGTGACACACGCCTACCGATGAATCTTCACGATGATGAGGTTGGCGAAGGGGTTGATGTTCTACCGCCGGAAAGGCCGAGAGAGGAGCTTACCGGAGTCTCGTACATGATCGCCAAGGCATCCATGGCCAAAGTGTACTCCCGTATAGTTGCGCAGGCCATCTCACTTGAGCGTAGACCTGCATACGACCAAATTCTCAAGATGGATGCCGAGATTCGGGAAATGCATGCTGCGCTTCCCCCCTTTTTGCGACTGAAACCCACAGAAGAATGCAAAGACGATCCGGCCTGGTTGATCATCCAGCGTTACAACCTGGATCTCATTGCCCACAAGGCTTTAGCTACATTGCACAGGCCATATGCAGCTAGGGCAGAGCATAATCCCCGGTATGAGGGGAGCAGACAGAAGTGTGTGGATGCTGCTCTAGTGCTCTTGCGGCATCAAGCCGAGATAATACTAGATACACAGAGCACCCTAAAGCATGCAAGATGGTTCACAGAAGGCCTTGGATGTCACGACTTCTTACACGCCGCAATGATAATATGCCTAGACCTAAACACCCAATGCAGGATAGCAAGAGAGCGAAGTAAAACGCAGGGGGACCAAGGCTTCCTGCTAGGTGCCACGGAAAGAGCCGAGCAATACAACGCTCTCGAAAAAGCCCGGCTCATCTACGAAAAGCAACGTGAGACAAATCTAGATGCCACAAAGGCCTACGGCGTCCTAACCGTGATGCTTGACAAGATCCGTGGGGGCCCCGGCTACTTCGACTTCTCACTCGGCTGCCCAATGGAGATACGCAAAGCTGCCGAGAAAAACGGAACCGCACCAACTCCCCAGAGCTCTGTATCCCCCACCACTACTACCACCACCGGCGACACACCGGTCTTCGCAACGCCCTCGCCATCGTCTTCAGAAGCACCCCGAGCACCTCCCAATCCAATAAAGAACGAAGTGGCCGCTATGTCATTAGGCCCAGTGGGCCAGAATGTGCTATTACCAAATACCACCGCGGCAACGCTCTACAGCGCCCGGACACCGGGAGGTCACAATGTAATCATGGGTGACGTGAACAATAATGAATACAGCGCTCCAGCGGGCGGAAGCTCAAATAACACGTCGCAATTCTGGCCACAAAGCGGAGTAGATATGCCGAGCGGCCTGGATTGGGTAACCTCATCCCTTCCTCCCATAGCATGCCTCAGCTAACCCGAGCTAACCTCATCAAAAGGACGAATGGGACAACTTCATGCAAGGCATGAACCTTGATTCAAATCAAAGTCCTGCATGGCCAATGGTGGCTGCGCTCCCAGGCTCACCCCAGCGACCGCTGCTCAATCTGGACGGCACATACCGAGTTTCCCCACCATCCACCGCCGCCCCGGCAAACACGGCAGCGGCAGCTAGCGCACCGGTCCCTCCGGGTGATACAGGGGGAGGTAGTGGAGGAGATCAAGCGCCGGCTGGGTCAGGCCTGCCGGCGAACGCGACGGGATATTTTGTCACGGAGGGGATGGATATTGAGACCTTGCTAGGATGATTTGCCTTTTTGCGCAAAGGAGCCGAGATGATATGTATTGCTAGTGCGGCTTTAGCATTGCTATGTGGTTTTACCGGAGAGCTGGAAAGCAATGGGGGTTCATCATCTCCTATGACTTAACTCTGCTGTAGTCCAGATATTCAAGAGGCGTCGAGAGAATAGTAAGGGTTAATAATTAAATATCATACTCAACCCCACAATATCTATCAGTATTGCGACAATATTATCCTCCTGCGCCGTGTGCGGTCTTCGCGCCGATTTGGCAGTGCGGTTAGATCCTCGAGTGATCCTTTGTGAACCCCGGGCTGGTAATCTAACGCCTTGTAGCCTGTGCCCCGCGCTTTCACGTAATCTAACCCCAATCCTGTGAGTCATCAGAACGACAGGCACCCCACACCCTGATTTGTATCGTACCACTGGTACTGTTTCTGATACGTTCGATAGGCCACAGACCCGTCCGATAAACAGCCATACTACAATGTAGTAATACCCCCTAGACCCCAAGAGGAGGATGAAAGATGCTGTTGACCTGTCCTAGAGCAGGACATTAGGATGTACTGTACGCATCAGCACGCATACCGTTATGAGCTTCTTCCTAAAGAAAGGACTCGTCTGTTGAGCACCACTCTACGTTTTACGCGTGAACCACGTATTTGTCAGAAAGCGGGAGGGGACGAGTGCTGGTTGTTAGTAGCAGTTCCACAAAAAAGATCATTTGGGATTATTTCTAGAAATGTCTGTGTGTGATGGCAAGCTGGGCTTCCACGCAGCTAACCTTCTCCCGTCACCACCGGGGCCGGACGGACCACCGCGAATGTTTGTCCCGGAAGTATTCTGTTGCGGGAAGTTAGACTGGATGCTGATTGGAAATAGCTCCGGCTCGTCGATTGAGGGGGGTCAGGCCATGCCCACAGGATACGGGATACTCCTTATGTTATTACCTTAGGCAGAGGGTAGGGAGATACATGAGTTACGTGAGAGTAGGAGGGTCGTTAGGGTATTCGTGGATTGCTCTCAGCTGAAGAGAGCTCTCAATGATAAAGCATCTAGGCTCCGTTTGGCATGTCACCTTTATAGCATAAATTTTGGCACATAAGAAAGTTTTTATATAGGGATGTGCCCGGTACTGAGCACTAAACTATAATGTTGTTTTTTTCGTGTTTTATAAATTTTTACTCTACAGTAGGGCTCGGTTCAGAATTGCCACATATTATTATATCATAGAAGAAAAAAAGATTCCTCTTTTTCGCACCCTCGTGGAATATTCGTCGAACACATATTGCTATTGGTATATGCCGAACCGAGCCTTAATAATAAGATAATAAGAAAGGAGGAAGAAAAAAATGTATATAAAACGAGTGATATCCTATGTTTGCCTACTCTGATCAAATATAATACTCGCCGGCGATTTCCTGCTCTTCATGTGCTCTGTGATAATGATCCTAAGCGGGTTGGAGATGGATATTGTAAACTTGTTTGTATTATGGGAGTTATGTGAACCTCTACGGAGTATTGATCACTAGTCTGTTGGGGGCAATTAAACAATGGTTTGCAAACGGGTGGTAACTTCAAGCAGGAATGGGACGGGTTCTTTGTCCCTTCGCTCCCCCCCTCCGAGAGAAACGGCACAGGGAATTACGAACAATGGGTAGATGGTTAGCTTACAAGAAGGAAATGGTTCAATTGGGTTCTATTAGAAAAAATCCCCCTCCGTATGACTGGGAGTTAGTGATGGATTGTGATTTACTTAGGGAGGGGATAGGGCTGGGGAGGGTGGGGGAGAGAGAGGTAGAAAGGGGCTTAGGAAGAGAGAGGTTCTTGTCTGTTTTTGCTTGCTGGACTGATCCCAGGTTCTATGGGCTTCGTTCTGGAACGGCGGCCATCTCTCCTGGGATGATAGGCTCACGTGACTTTAGAGAAACGATTGTATTGAAGAAGAAAAAATGAAAAGAAAACTATGAAATTAGCTCAATGAGACCCTGTAAAATATCTAAAGGATTGAAGATAATAAAAGAGAGGGGAAGATATTTTTCTGTGTATTATTATGATTCTTTCACTCTATCCGATAACGCTAGCGCTGTTTGGCGGGCCCGAAAAAGTTTCGCCTCTGAAGGGGGAAAAAAAAAAAACCCTTCCAGGCTCTTTCCCTCCGTTCCACCGCAACTTCAAACTAACAACTCTTCCATCAAATTCCCCACTCCTTCTCCTTCTCCCTACGCCTCAAGTGTCCTTCTCTCTCCTCATTTCTCCTTGGTATCTTCATCATTCTTCTTTGAATTACCTTGCAATTGAAAATGTTTGTTGCCCCACCATGATCGCCCCACTTCCCCATCATTATGAGCAAGCACTGATGAAAATTTGTCGATAGGTTTTCCATCAGCCGTGCTGCTCTGCGCTCTTCGCGCCAGTCTGCCATTACTCGTCCATTGACTACTGCATTCTCTCCGAACACATTTGTTAGCTCCAAGTCACGCCCGTCCAACTTGTCTGAACTTCGTTCATTTGAGTCTCTTCTTCAGCGCTATAATTCCAACTATGGCTCTGGATATGGGGGGGGGAACCAAGGAGGAGGATATGGTAATCAAGGAGGAGAGTATGGTGGCAATCAAGGATATGCTCCTAGGAACAATGGTCGCGGTTATAATAATAACGGTGGCCGAGTGGGTTTTGGGGAACGGAATTTGGCCCCTACCAAAGTCGTCTATGTTGGAAATATTCAGTTCGATGTCAAAGAACAAGATCTCGAGGAAGCATTCAAGGGCTTTGGCAATATTCTGAGCACTAAGATTATTTACGATGTTAGAGGCATGAACAAAGGGTTTGTTCTCTTCTCGAGTCCGTAAAATTTGCGGATAAAACAAGCCATTGCTATTAATTTGGCCTATTACTGCAAAGGAACTGACAAGGGTTTTCGCTTAGTTTCGGATACGTTGAATTCGAGAGTATTGAACAAGCTACAAAGGCCCTTGAAGCTTGTCACAATACTGTCCTCAGGGGGCGCAGGATGAATGTCCAATATGTCCATCGTCCCACCGGGCCTAGCGGTAATAGCGAGCCGTCAAAGACATTGTTCATTGGAAACTTGAGCTTCGATATGACCGACGCCGACTTTGACAAACTTTTCACTGGCATTTTTGGTTGTAATGATGTCCGAATTGCCATGGATCGGTATGTATTCGGGCCCCTTGCCTATGTTTTTGTCACAATGCTTACAATTTAACTAGTACTACCGGACAACCTCGTGGCTTTGCTCACGCTGACTTTGTTGACATCGATTCCGCAGTCAAGGCCAAGGAGAAGTTGGCTGGTGTTGAGGTCTTTGGTCGCCGTCTCCGCATCGACTACTCAGACCACAGGAACGCTGGCCGTAGGGATCCCGGCAATGAGCGTCCAATGGAGGCTCCTCCAGTCCCTGAACAGCAGGAGACCTTCCAGAGAGGTGAGGACGCCTCGGAGGGGAATTTATCTAAGCCTGATGGCTCCTATTAAATCAACAGAAAAAAAAAAAGTAAGGGGGCGTGAAAGTTCAAAAGGGTTCTATAAAGGGAACGAAATTACGAATTTTTCATGATTCATCAATCGACGTAATGAAGTGAGCCGTGGGATTTGAAAGTGAAGGTGAGAGAGAGGCCAAAAAGTTTGGTTAAAATGAGGGGGAATTCAAACAAATGTAAATTTATCGGGTCATGTGTTCTATTCGGGCTCTTCTTTGCTCTTCGCTTTTTACCTTTTGTAAGCGCCTGGGTGATTATCCTTTTGTCTTCATGTTTAAAATTCTCTTTCTCACTTCAATTTTCACTTACAATTTTCGGTTTCATCTCCCTCTTTGTTCCTTGCTTTTGTCAACCTTTTTTGTCTGTATTTTCACCCTCATCTTGTACTCTTCTAAGGCAGCTTTCACCGTATTAGACGAAATCTCTTCTCTGTGCCGTAAGGTATAAGTGTTGTGTGCTATCAAAGGGCTCATAAATGGTATACTGGTAGCATATCTTACTTGAGTGACTATGCGGGCAGCCAGCCGGCGTAGCACCGTTTGTCTTGCCTGGGATGCTCTGCATTCTACAGTTGAGTTTTGGCTACAGTAGGTATCGCTATGGCGATGCAGTTGATGCGGTTCCACAGCGCAAGGCATCCTAAGCTTAACTTATCTAATCAGGATGACACGAAAAGAGCCGCAACCTGGTGTGCCAAGACTTCATGTTCCACTCGTCGCGTCTTCCCATCCTCGGGTCCATGTTCATAGGTAAAACACCTATCCTAACTCAATTATTATACCACCTCCCCACCTTTCTCTCCCCCCAACGCCCTTCTCCCGGTGCCGACCGTTCAGACATCCAAAAAACAAAAACAAGGAAAGAACAACAGCGACGCTATACCACAATGCCATCACCAAACCCTCAGGCCAGAGGCGACAACAATTCCTCCCGTGAACTGTCGCCTTACTTCTCCCTCCCGAATGAAGACGGCGAGAGCAATGGCGGTGAGGTCGACCAAATACAATGCCCACCTGTCACAGTCTCTTGCGCGAATTGTGAGCGAATTGTCGGAGATAGTTCTGCATTTTTGTACGCTACGAGACAGATGGGGACGATTACTCTTAGTTCTATGGTCTCGGTGGTTGTTGGTGAAGGAGGGTTGAGGACGAGTCTTGAGGGGGAGTGGGATGAATTTTGGTTTGTTTATTTCTATCTCTCTCTCTTGCTCTGTTTGGTAGGCGAGCGAGTTTGTGCTGATCGTTCACCTAGCAATTACAAAAATATCACCTGCGGAAAATGTGAAGTCTTTCTGGGAAAGATGTACATGGCGACCACTGCGAAGCTATCCACTCTCCAGTCGGCCCCCCCCCCCCTTCCAATTCGCACCATTCACATACCATATGCCAGCTGACAAGCTCTCAGGAACAAGTACACTCTTCCCCTAACAACCCTTTCATTCTACCACCACTCCTCGCGAACCCCTTCTCTGCCTCCCGCCCAAACTCAAGAAATCTACACTCACCTTCACCCATCCCCTGAATCCACCGCGGAAAACATCGACAGAGTAATGACAATGTGTGTAATGCTCCACGAGAAGCAGAGCGATATAATCCGAGATCTCAAAAAGGTTGCTACGGCCGCAAGAGTGGATGTTGACCTCGATAGCCCCGGCGAGGCTGAAGAAGTGCGCGAGGGGGCGCGGGATAAGATTGAGTTGCTGGACAAGCTAGAGAGTAAACTTACTCTGCTCGACGGGTTGGCGCAGAGGGTTGGCCTTGTAGAGGCACATGTTGAGGCGGGAGTGGACATGGAGCCGGCTGCGCAGCAGAGGGATCAGAGAACTGCCGTTGAAAAGAGGGATGCTAGCCCGGAATTGGGAACTCCGGGCGTTACAAACTCGCGGAAGAGAAAGTCTACTGGTGGCGCAGAGAATGGGGAGAGGGGACCGAAGGTTATTGTGGATCTTTCTGGGGGGCACCGGAAGGGGGATTTACTGGCTGGTAAGGGACCGGGCACGGCTGCAACTGCTGCGGTGGCAGCAGCAGGGTCTGGGAAGAAGAGGACTAAGCTTGTTTCTCACAGCCCAGAGGTGTTAGAGGTTCCTGAGTCTGAGGTGGAAGCAGAGGCGGAAGAGTATGAGGAGGAAGATGAGAGGATTAAGTCGCCGATTGAAAAGAAGAGGCGCGGGGCAAGAGCTGCGGCGGGGAAGGCGTCGAGGTTTGGGGGGAGGTTGAATTCTTGATTGGCCATTTGTTTCGTGTGAAAATTTTGCTTTCTTCGCTTTCTTTTCATGTTATCGTAAGGCATGTTTGGGTGATTGTATGATACCTGGGGTTTGATTTTGTTACTTGTGGCTAATCCGAGTTGCTACGGTGGCGCTTTCATGAATTTGCATGTACTATACAATGGGTCGATTGTTTGTGTGTTGTGGTTTAATCTAGCTATAGCAAATTATACCTTAATAAAAAACAACGTAGTGCACTTCTCATAATATCATTATTGGTATCATGTACGGAGTCGCAATATTGCACACTGGTATCTCACCCCTAATAATACCCCCCTCTTCCTGCATAATTCCCCCCACCATCTGTCCCCACCCCCGCGGCCTCCTCCTCACTATCCTCCTCCTCAATCACCACCTCGGCGCCTAAGTCCCCAGTAGCCCTCAAAGCCCTCAACTCGTCAACCCCCAACTTTGGCGGCTCCCAACTCTTAACACTCTGATGAAACTCCCTCCCAGTCGGTATTCTACCCATCAACTCCCCCAAATCTGGACACTTCTGAAACATCACACTATCATTCAACTTCTTCCACCGACCCTCTAGTGCATCCAGTGTCTTCTCTTCATCCACCTTCCCGGCGTCGGCTCCCCAGACATCATCTTTTCTTCGTAACCGATCACCTACGAAGGACCCCACAGAACTCGTCGAACTCGAAGCGTTAAGAATGGTTTTAGCACACCTAATCCAAGAAATACCCTCCCCAACCCTTCCCGCGGCCTCGGCATCTATGCCCAGGAAGCGACAAGCCTTCGCCCTAGAAACTCTCTGGAGCGAGTCCGTGTACCTCAGCAACTCCTCGCCAATCTCCCCCGCGTCCGTTTTCTCCGCTGTGGATAGTAGTCCCAATGCCTTTGCCGCATGATCAGATGCGGCGACGCACAATCTCGCTATCAGCAGAGCGCGCACACCGGCGGGGGGCGCAGGAGGGTTGTACAGCCATTCTTTGCTCTTCTGCTGTTTCTTCTCTGTCGCTATGATGCTAAGATACGTTGGATATGGGTCTTGCCTCGTTACAGCGCTGAGGGTCGCCGCGGATAGCGAGATGCTGCTGAGTGCGGAGAGAACTTGTGGCGATAGGTCTGGCGGCCAAGAACTTGCGTGTGGAGGGAGGGGTCGGGTGAGGAGGTGTTGGAATATAGAGGCAGAAGTGAAGAGGTTTGCCGTCGCCTGGTTTAAGGAGTTTGCTGCCGCGGCTGCGTCCGTGGCACCCCCGCTCGCGGTGTTGGATGAAGGGGGAGCTAGAATCCCTTGCAATTGTGACCGCGCGAGTAGCGTGTAAGCGTACCCCAGCGTACTTATGCTCCAAAATATCTCATAGCTGAGCCCTGGTCTGGCCACCCTCGGAGGTCCCTTCGCCGCTACCCTCCTTGCGCTGAGGACCGTGCGCCAGCTGGTAGTTAGCCTCGGGGCGCCCTCCTTGAAAAAGGAGTCGCCGGCGGTGAGGGTGTCGTGGAGGGCTAGGAGGTGCGCGAGGTAGCTTTCTAAGTGCTTGATTATGAAGGGGATGTTGGATGCTTGTGAAGCTGCGGGTAAGCGTTTGTGCGCCTTTAGGGCGTTGCGGAGGGTGCCGCGGTGGGAGGAGGTAGCTAGCGAGAGGGCAGGGTAGAGAGGGGATTCGAAGTAGGATGGGTAAGAGATTGTAGAGGTTGTGGGGAGGGTGTAAGGGAATGGCATTATTTTCGTCGGGGAACGGAGTTTGGCTGGAAGGGGGGGGGGGAGAAGTTGGGTATGATACCGGTATTAAACTGCTGTTGGTTGCTAAAGATGTGATTATGGAGTCAATCCCCTGTCAATCTCCACAGGAATGCTTTCCTCTATCCTGCTTACCTAACCTTTTACTAAGAATCTCCAACTTTCCCAAGCCCGTCCCTCCGATCCAATCCAGCCCAATCCATTAAACATCCCCATCCCGACCCCTACCCCACCATTCAATCGATACACTCAGAGTCACCAATCGTTGGCCCCCTCAACCCAAGCAAGCGAGAAGCAGACTGAGCCCCATCCTGCAGGGACGAACGACAAACAACGAAAAAAGAAAGGAAAATAATGCCGACCCCCGAATCCGCCGCATTCCTCGCCAAAAAGCCCACCGTCCCGCCAACCTTCGATGGCGTCGACTACGAGGACAACACCGCGCTCAAGGCGGCCCAGGACGCCATCATCCGCGAGCAATGGGTCCGCACGATGATGGCGAGACTCGTGCGTCAGGAGTTGAGCAAGTGTTACCGAAGGGAGGGTGTTAATCATCTTGCCAAGTGTGGGGTTTTGAGAGGTGAGCTTCGTATGTCCTTTTTTGCGCTGGGAAGATGGAATGGGCTAATAGGCGGCGGTGGTGGGGTGCGGGGTGGATAGAGAGGTATATGGAATTACTCAAGGATTCGAAGATCAAAGGGTATATCTTTGAGCAGCGGAATTATATTCCGAAGAAATAGATTGGGATTGGGGAGTATTCCTTTCTTTTGTGGTGGGATGTGAGGTGAGGTGTATTATACTGAGTTTGGTATAAACTTGAAATTGGCTTGCGCTTTGGGTTCCGAGAGAGGGGGTTATATGCATTGCGGCTGGCTTTTTCTCTTTTCAGATTATTGTGCGGTTGGTGGCTTTTTTGTTCGCCTGGTATCGTACCCTACGATTGTCGCTTTTTTACTTGGATTCGGAGTGTCATTTGTCGGGAATGGTGATTGTTGAGGTTTTCATGGAGCATGTGGGGTAACGTATCGGTGGAGCAGCCAACATCCTTCCAGTCCTAGATTCCGAGAGCTACGCCACCGTCCTCCCCCCGCTAAGCACCCAAATTAGGCTTAGACCCTGACACTTAATATTCCCATTTGTTGAAAATATTGGTTGCGGAGGTAATGATTTACTGTGGGGATTTTACGCAGTGGACTGAAACCGCTTAGGTGGAGATGAGAATCATGATTGATTGATGACAACTTGGTGGAAGGAAAGACTTGAGGAAAGTTGTGTACAGGAAGGAAGGTGTGTTGTGAGGAGACGATATGAAGGAAGGAAAAACAAGTGGGGTGAAAACATTTTGAGAGCTTGCGCCTCCTTTGACTAGTGCGTACGTATGCCTCTGCGGCCACAGGGTGCGGGCACATCCCGCATCAAGTGCGGCCATCAACTGCGATTTCCAACACCATTTCCGCCTTCCAGCCCGAGTGATATTACATGAAACCAATTGAAACAAGAAACCCCCCTAAATATCTGGCCCCCGCAAACTCTCCACAAAACTAGAGCAAACCACCAAACCTGAATTTCTCTCGAAAACTAGGAACAAAAACGGCCTATCCACCATCATCTCATGAACCTCCTCCGGGGCCGCCGCACCGAACAGCATCCCGACAACCGTCGTCGCCGCAACCTCAGACCCCAACTCATCAACTTTCAAAAGCGTCATGTGCTCTACGCTGGATACCTTCGTAGGCGTGCCGTTAATCCTAGAGAACTCCGCAGCGTTGGTGAACATGGGAGGGGCCTTCCTCGTCAAGACCTCGGTGAGGTCGATCCCCTCGCGGATCTCGAAGCGAGGGAGGGTCAAGTGGACTTTCGACCTGCGCACGCTGCTACGCAGCTGCGCCCACGAGTCGGAAGTGAGGGACTCCAAGACCGCTTGCAGGGCGGCCTTAGTTGGCGACTTGGGGAAGAGCACCGCTGCCGCCCACCGACAAGATGGGTGTGACGCCCCCGCCGGGACCTTGTAATTTAGAAAGACAGCCTGAATAGCATCGCCCTCCAAGTAGTCAAAATGTGTCGTCTGGTGCATGCGCGTGTAGTACTCGTACCCACCCGAGAAGTTCCAGAAGCGCGAACTCGGAAAGTCGGACCTCACGAAGGGGGTTTCCCAGGGGGCCTTGAAGAAGAAGCATGCGATGAGCACGAGCGTGGAGTTCCCGAAAGATGTGTGGCCGTAATTCGTGGTGATCCTACCGAGGGTCCTCGCGCGGATGAACTCGTTGATGTCCGCGGCGTCGATGGGTCCGGAAGAGCTGTTGAAATACATTCTCATGTTCTCCTCGAATCCGGGGAGGGGCCGGAGGCCCCGGCGATACCATATTGAGCTGGCGGTCTTGACATCCACCCCTTCTTCCCCGTCTGCCCCCCCAGCTCCAAAGATGCGGGACTCCAGCTGCAAGTACTGCGCGTTCAGGCTGGGGATCTCGTCGGCAGGGACCGGCGGTAGATTCAGGGTTTTCAGGATGGCGGCCAGGGTGTCGCCGTCCGCGCCGTTCGCCGCCATGAGCAGTGCGGAGAAGACGTTCGCGGGGCAGATGGTGTGCCCGTTCAGGGCCTTGTGCAGGTCGAAGCCGAAGCTGTTGATCGCGGCCGGCAGATCCACTCCGGGGCTATTCCGGGGAAGCGGACGTGCCGGGGGGGCTGTCGACCACGCGAGGGTAACTTTTGGAAAGTACGGGTTTCGGGGTTGCCTAATTTTGACGAAGATGTGGGTGGCATCGTGGAATTTTTGATCGGAGAGTTCAGCTTCGCAGATTGCGCACTGTTTTTATTATTATTAAATTTTATTAATATTTATTTATTGCGGTTAGTTTTGGATGTTTGGGAGGTATAATATGTGGGGTTTCGGGTGGATGAGGTGCCTAATTACTAAATCGTAGTCTGCGCATTGTACGCATTTATAACGGGGCCCCACTAGCGGCTTATCGCACCCATCGCACACTACCCCTTCGTGCTGGGCGAGAACGGGTTTGCTGGGAGGGTTCATATTATTTCCCGGGTTCGTCAACCGTAGGGGGGGTGGGTCCGGTGTCTGCAATGGGGTCTGCGGGGAGGGTCTATGTTATTTCTCGGATTTGTCGACGGTGGGGGGGGGGGATGGGTTGGGCAATCAGGAGGTCATTTCGGGCATATCTTGGAGCGGGGAGTTATTAAGATTTAACGTATCTATGGCTCCTCGTTTGCCAAGAAATCGGTAGTGATCAAGCTAATCAAATGCTCCGTTGCGGTTCCGGGGGCAACGAGTGCCTTGGCGGGTGGCTGTCGTATTGGAACACGGGACTGCGCTCTCGGTCTGGCGTTCCTTTTGGGTTACAAGCGTTGGGGTGGTTCCTGTTATCGGCTGCGGGGCCGGTAGAAATCGCCTCCATAACTGAGACTTGGATCGCTCTATTGAAGGGGTAGAGTGGTATGGGATGGTCATGCCAAGCTGTGTACATGGAAAAGCCAAGATTATGTACTAATCACATCGACGTCTCTCAGTAAGAGGTAGCGGTGGACGGAAGGGATGATAAGGGGAGCAGAAAATTAAAAATTAGTGGCCGCCGACCAGCGGTTGTCCGGAACGTTACATGTCTCTTGTGTCTTGGAGCCCGAATGAATAACGCTGCACACGGCTCGGAGAAATGACCTAAGCAGTGACTGAAAGCAAGTAACGTGCATAGTTGGGTCAGCCCGTGCATAGGAAGTCGAGTAAGAAAGGCTTGAGGAAATATCAAAGAAAGGCTAGCATAGCGACAGCAAATAATAATGGCGGTGGCAGAAAGAGTACCACCGAAAGGATTGGGATAATCGAGAATCTCGCCAGGGAACCAGAGTTGCCTCTCCTGGAAGCGCCCGCAGCATTTGCACGAACTGGGCTGAGAGGAAATCCCTCTATATACTGTGTTTCTCCCTTTAATCCGAAGGTGGGAATTCTGGATGTCCCAGCGCCGTTTTCGATTATCCTGCTCTTATGGTAGGTGGGTATCAAAATGAAGAAATTAGGAACTACCGGGATGATGGCAGCTGGAGCCATGCTGCTGTATATGGTATGGTAGCTAGCGTGACCAATCAACCTGCATTCATAATGCATCAATCTCTACCTAGATACCGTTCGGTGTACTATAAGTCTATCAGATGGAGGAGATGCACAATGCTATGGTTGCTGCCTTTCGTCACTCTGGGAAACGAGCTCCGGCTGTTATAGGGTATCGAGTAGGAAGTAGGACCTTGGTGGTTAGCGATTCTGAGTCGGCAGAAATTGGCTGTTCACCAGCTTTTAGATCACGAAAACTATCAGTTGAGTACCACCTTGTTTCCCAAAAGGATGAGCAAGTTGTATAAATGACTACTAATTTTTCATTTTTTTGCAATACCATACCACAAAGCGTGCTAGTTAGACTGTCCGTAAGCCCTCTCTCGGACCTTCTCCCTTCTCCCGCACTCTTTTTCGAGCCCACTCGCCCTCCTCTCATCAGCAGCTTTGCACGCAATTTCCATAACCTTCTTAGCCTTCTCCACGGCACTAGGCGAGTTTTCTGCAGCGAACCTCCATCAGCCTCTACCTTCCTCCCTGCTCGTTCGTAGTTTACATGTGAGTACTCACGGTAATGACAAACAATCCTATCCCCCCAAATCCTCACCCCACCCTCCTCTACCGCCTCCTTCCAAATCCCGTCATCAATCCCCCGCCCCTCCAAATCCAACCAAAGCATATTCGTATCCACCGGTAACATAAACCCACCCCCCAATGTGGCCCATTTCTCCGCCAAAATCTTCGCGGATGCATTCGCCTGGCTCAGCTTTCCCCCAAAGAACACTTCCTCCACCCCAACCCGGGCCATGGCAGTGAGTATCCCAGCCTGTCGAATCCCCCCGCCAACCGCCTTCCGCATGTGTCTCGCATTGGCGATCGTGCGCTCGTCGCCCGCAATGCAACTCCCGACAGGCGCGCCGAGGGACTTGGAAAAGCAGACGGACACGGAATCGACATGCTTCGCATACTCGCCCAATAGCTCTGCTGACGGCTCCGGGACGGAGCATGCATTCCATAGCCTCGCGCCGTCAAGATGCACCTTAATCCCCACCCCTCTCGCCCACTCCCCGATCCTGCGAACTTCCTCCACTGGCATGATCACACCGGCAATGGTATTTTCTAGCGAAATCACGCCCGTCGGAGCGAAATGTACATCGGTACTCAGAACCACGTGCTTCTGCACGTCCTCCAATTGGAGATACTTCCCGTTCGAGGGGACCACAGGGATGGTGACGGCCTGTGAAAGGCTAGCAACACCCCCGGCTTCGTGAAGTTGTATGTGGGAGCGGGAGTCCAGGAGTATGCTATGCGGGGGTTGGAAGAGTAGTGAGCGTAGGGCAAGTTGGTTCCCCATTGTCCCGGAGAGGACAAAGAGCGCTGAGGACTTGCCCAAAAGGGATGCGATGCGGGATTCGAGGGATTGAGTGGTTGTGCATTCGCTGTATACTTCGTCTCCTAAGTTTATGGATTCAAGGGCTGCCAGCATGGACCTGGTGGGGGTTGTGAGGGTGTCACCTGGTGGGCCATTATCGTCAGACTTCATCCAAGCATTGAGGGTAGAAATGGAGGGGAGAGGGGGAGAGGAGGATACTCCTAAAGTCGAACTCCGCTGGTGAATGATCCCATGCACTGGTAATGGCAGCCCCCGAAGGGCTGCTGGTTGAACTCTGCTTCATTGATATATTCCTATACTTGCACCTGTAACCGCCAATTCTATGGCTTGCGCGGAATATCGTTCGCAAAATCATCTAATCGGTCATCACCCTCACACCCCGTGGGATCGTCTTTTTTTATTATTTTTAAATCAAATCGAGAGGAGAAAGGTGGGACGAAGCATAGGCTGGTCGGGGTAACTCTAGGAGCTAAACTACAAGATGTCTAGAAGGAGCTATCGGGTGTGCGCGCCGCCTAGGTACATAATTTACGCCTGGGTACCGGGATGGGAGTGTGTATTCGCTTTCCCTGAGGTGGGTGGTGTTCTGACCGGGCACGCCCGTCCCTTCGTTCGTACTCGAGTATGATACTCCGAATTTTACGGAAAATTAGTGTGCCGCAGCGCAGAGATCGAAGCACGATCAACCATTCTCGCAACATACTAGGAAACATACCATGACACAAAAGAAGGACTAAATGAACAAACCAAACCCAAAAGAAATGAGGAATTAAATGCCAGAGACGCCAATTCTTAAGTTAACTTTATCCCTTGAGTTGGCACTAACTCACTTTCGTAATTGTGATAGGAAATACCTTGCTCACTGCAAGTAGTGTAATGCTCAGAATACCACGAAATGGGTGCTACTCAGTATGGCCATGGTGTAAACAAGAAATTCCGCGTATATTTTCTCCCAACTAAGTTATCATACCCAAATAAGTTTGGGGCTGCACATTGCGATTTCGTCACCTCCCGTCTTCACCCCTTCCAAGACTCTTAGTAATCTTTCCCAGTGACCATTCTGCTTATAGCTAACACCCGAGTTAAGTGCAGCACTACTGGTGGCTTCCTTCCGTGAATACGAAGGGATGGAGATGCGCCTGTGGTTGCACTTGCCTAGCTAAAGGAAACATAGAGGCCGGCTTAAATGTGAAAACTTGCGCGTCGAGCTACCTACAAAAACAGTTTTTCAGCGCGTCCCGAATAGGCTACACAACCTCTAAACTACCTGATTAACAACCCTAACCTTCCCCGGAATTTGGGGGTATTAGAGGGATTTCGGAGCACAAAGTTAGGGATCGCTATCGCTGTGACAACAGTGTTTACCATGGCAACAAGCGAACTTGAAAAATAGGGATTTTGGAGGTTCTGCAAGAGTTAGCTGTGATGTTTGCTTGTTGCAATGTGGGTTAGGGCACGCTGCCAATGTTTACCTCACCAAAAAAATTCGGCATCTCCTAGCTTAGCTAACCGAACTTTAAGCGTAAGTGATCTCTTAAGAGAGACCTGAGCCCTAACCTGTGACCTGTTGCCGTCGCAACAAGCTAGAACTAACCAACTTTCTTGCTCCGAAATCCCTCTATTTAGTGAGAAAAAAAATACCAGCGTAGCCGAATTGAACCTTAAGTGTCCGGCTTCAACCAGGCCGTGCTAGCACAAAGAAATACTACAGCCAGAACGGACGTGGGTGGATTCGAATCGAACGAACTGGGCTCGGGAAAAGCTAAAAAGAGTTCATTCCGTTTTACCGGGCTAAGTGAGGTTCTGGGGTAAGGGAGGGAGTGACATTGAGGTCAGGGTTGCCACCATGGGTCTGCCCTTGGCGATGAGTTGAAGCCGAGTGAGAGGCTGTGATAGGGAATTTGTGCATGGGGACCCGGGTAGAAAGTTGGTGAGCATTCAGCGCCCTCAGCCAGGCTCGGCGTAGCTCGACACCAAATTCCGGCACAAATCAACCAAAAGGTCCCAAACTATTATCGTATAATACCCGCAAATATTTGCCAAGCCTTAACGAAGGCGCCGCCCCCCCCCTCCCGGCGCTCACCCAATCTAGCAGAAAATAGACCCCGGCGCAAGAATAAGTTTGCGGACTAGATGCAGGTGTGCGACAGTGGAATGAACAGACTAGTGTCACGTCGCCCCCAAATCCATTCCCCGCCCAAATTTGGATTCTGGGCTGCACCGGTTGGGTGTTAACCATACTGGCCAGATGGGCAATGATAGTCCGCTACTGAATATCCAATATTATGACCACTAGAATCCTTTAATGGATTGTAAAGATAGAGATGAGTGTATACAAGGGGAGGGGGGGGGGCACAATGAATTGTCAAGTGTTTTCCACCCTAGTATTGGTACAGATACATACAGCTGCTGCATGCCCGGAATCTGAGTTTGAGAAGGCAATGAATTTAAGGGCAACATAATAGTGCCATCCGTCGCTGAAGGAAATATCTAAAAAGCCATATTTTACACTTTCCCCAGGGTCTCACCAACCATCTGGGTGCCCAAGTCTTTTGGGTTAACTGAGAAACAACCCTTTTTCCTACCACCTAGGTCTTGTTGCGCAAACTCTCTGGCGAGAGTCAAATTGTGGATTGTAGAAACTTCTGAGATCCACTATCAGATTATCAGCGGCGATAGGCCCCACAGCCACGATAGGTCTAGTCTGACAGGTTAACAGAATTGCGAATGCTGTAATACCGAAATTGCCGAGCAAACCTTTTCAATACCATGCTCTTAGCGAGAAACCATTCCGGATACCATTGACCGAGAAATCTCCCATCGAAAAAGTGAAACCATTGCATGGAACCATCACTCTCCTCGGCCGCCATTAAATAGTGAATCAAAATTAACAAATCAAGTGATAAACGAGTAAATGTACTCAATGTCTTAGATTTATATTTCCACCCACAGAATGGCTTTACGTGGGATGGTTTTTGAGCTAGGAATTATTAAAAAATTGTAGAGAAATTCTAGAAAAATACTAGCAAGGTTAAAGTAATTCTTTGTTGGATTGTTTGAAGATAAAAAGGTATGCCTGGTCGAGTAAAGATCTTGCCGTTCGTTGCAATGTAAGTTAGGTGGTCCCTGTGAAGGTTTCACTTTTGCGATGGTATATTTCCCGGAGGATGGTATCCGAAAGGGTTGACCGCCAAGCGCATGGTATTCTAAAGGGTTTCTCGACATTGCCATATTATAGATCCTCCGCATTATATAAGTGGGGAAACCTAGACATTAGCTGTTTTATTTTGAGCGGGATTGGCTGATTGTGACAGTCGAGCACGGATGGTATCCCCTAGGAATAACATCAGGATTTCTAGAGCGGCTTGATGACCCGTGATTAAAATATGTATCACACAGGCACCGGCAAGGATTAAAGGCTCTTGAATTTGAAAACACCACGTATAATATGCTGAGCAAAACAAATCTCCAAATTCCACAAATCACCGACATACTGACGAGAAAGCTATCCCTGCCCTAGATTCTCTCTGGATCGCCTGCTTCTGTCATAATTTTCGATCCTCTCTTCCAGGACACAGGGATGCCCACTCAGTGGTGCCGCTGCATAACTAACAGGGAGGCGGGTTTCGGGAACAAGATAACAAAAAATATCTGAGATATCATACAGCCGCAAGACCTCTATGCCCTTTTGTCTCGGGAAAGAGCGTTAAGTTAGAGCAGCATACATCTTTTCTGCTTCAACACCCCCAATGATTTCTAGCTTAAGGCTGCTGCCCCTCCGCCCCCTTCATTAGGACCATACCCAAGGTATCCTACGAGGTTATCCTCACTGGGTCTGATAAGTACAGCTGCTTCCCTCTCAGCTAGCCATTCCCCAACCTTAGATATGTGCCCTCCCGGCCAAGAACATCCAATCTCTAAATAATTTATGGCAATGCATTAAGCAGCTCAGATTTTTCTATTGTATATTCATCCAGATCACTGACGCACATAAACCTAAGCTACACGGGTATCGCAGCCTCCCTGCCCCATCTCAGAAATCTGGGCGAGTTCCAACCTCCCTCTGTCAAGGGACCCCCTTCCAATCCTGAAAAGCTTACCCACGGTATGCCGCCAAGGGCCTTTTCTAATCAGTTAATAACCTGATTCAGTATGGTGCATCGAATACCGGACCGGTTGGAGATTACTCCTTCCGAATGGCAGAGTTGAGGCCACTTATGAACAAGCAACGATGGTGTCCCTCCTCTAGCCAGTTCAGACAACATATACGCCAAGTTACCAGAGACCTAGCGCCGGAAGCAGCCAGCAAGAGACTCCTTTTGTCTGAGATCGCCCCCCTCATCTGATATCTGTTTTGCAGGCCCTTGGGTCGGAGTAGTCAAACAAAGCAGCAGTATCAGAGCCGCTCTTAACATTGAAATCACACTACCGTACTTCCGGGGGGGTCGATAGTCGTGGGAGCTGGCCCTCCCCACTACCGGTCTATCCCGGTAGTGTAGCTCAATCAAAGCCCAAACATAGTTCGTGGGGTGTATATGCCCGTAAGATTTAGGCCCAGCCTAGGCACATGCCAACTTAGCAGACATCAGGAAAGCCAAGCGCGTATGATACCCCCACAAAACACGAACGAATCAACAGTAATCCTCCATGATTGCCTTACCAGGTCTTCAATAGACCCATCCCGCCCCCCGGAACAAATACCCCAGATTCTATACCCTCCTGGGAAAAAAAAAAAGTAGAATGCCTCGTATGATGAAAACATCACAGCACTATCTATATCCCAATATCTGCCCCCGCCTAGATCCCTATCGACTAATCAGAGCTTGGATAATTTCGCGTTTACACAACCTTCCATGACGCTCTTGCTAATCAGCCAACACAATATCCTGGGGCATAGCAAGAGTTCTAGCCGATCAGCGCTGAAAACTTAATTTGTTAGCAAACTGCCATCTATGTTCACACCATGGCAAGGCTACCACACTGGATAAGATTCTACCCGCGAGAGGAAAAATCGAGCTCCGGCGACCTACGGAAGAATTTAAAGGAAGCAACTCTATACTCTCTTAGGCTGTCAAAATTGTTATCCCAGGGCCCCTGTACATTCCATGACATTACAACGTTCTCACCGCCCAGGACTGGACTCAAGGCGATACTTGTGAGTGATATCCCATGAATGCCTGAATACATATCATTGATATTTAGCACAATAGTCCCGCAGAAACTCAAGCACAACCCCTCCCACGAGCAGTCGACCCAACTATCCAATACGTCTGAGCCAACCTCCAGAGCATGCCCAAACACGAGGGAAAAAGCACAGAAATAAATACCCAACTACTACGAACACTGACACAGATACTGCATATACTGAAACCTTATCCTTCTCGAAATCTCAGGACTGTAGAATACACCCAATGAGGTTTGGTAAGAGCTACCCGTGCGAGCACACTAACTGGGTCCAGCAGGGCTGCAACTCCTGGTAAAGAACTGTTGGACTGTGCCGAACCTTCAGACATGCCATCTCAGCCCCTGCACTCCCGCCCCCACTAGTCAGCATGAGAACCCAGAGCTTTTTGATACGGGAGCACAGTGGGCCTTATGGAAAAGCAACAAACAGGATAAGAATATTGTGGAAAAAAAAATCCCTCCCACTACAAAGCATATGATAAATTTTCTCCCAAGACCGAAGGCTTTCCCCCCCACAAGAGGCTCTAATTTGGGATCTTGAATTGTTATTGCATTGATTTTTCCCACGACTGATGATTTCGTCGTCCTACTTTGCTATTTGTTATTTTACTTCGAGGATGTTTGAAGTTGCTTTTGTTTCCGAGCTTTCTAGGCCATACCTGCCTAGGGACCTAAGTTACCATGGATTTTCCTATATTCTACGAAAAAATTCTACGAAAAATCCCAGCGCTCAACGAAAAAAAGTAAAGATGGTATGATAGTTCTGCCCCGCATTGATTACCCTGTTTACTATCCAAGAGAATGCCTTCACACGCTGCGGTACTTTATCCCACAGTATATTTCCAACATGCCAGTACTACAGTCTCACAAACATGGATAATCCATCGACCCATGCGTCCAACCGTCCAACATCACCGCCAAATAGTAGTTAAAAAAACAGAACTTTCCTACCACCCCCGAACCAAATCACGCACCCCCACTCCCACTCGCACTATCACTTCCGTTCTGCTTCTCATTTTCGTCACCACCGTCCTCCGCTTCTTCGTCTGCCCCCTCCATCTCGGCATCATCATCATCGTCATCTGCATCCTGGATCCCCAACCATTCCTCTGCTTCATCATTCTCGCCATCGTCACCTACTCCCCATTCACCAGTCACGTCCCATCGATCACCCGCAGCGCTTTTACTGATATACTTGACAAACCGGAGGACGCCTGTGTCTCTGAGAACAATCCCGAGGCGGTTCCAACTGGCCGGCATGGTGAATAGTATACCGTCTTCCTCGTTGTCGCGGCCGGAGCGGTAGATGGCTGGATCAGCTTTCTTTCTCTTTCCATTGCTTTTAAATGCCTGATCAGGGTCATCTTCTTCGTCCGAGTCAGAGTCAGAGTCGCCAGCCATGTACCTAGTTTTTTGTTACCAGAAGTATCAGTATTCAGGATATACTAAGGTAAAAGAGGGGTAGGGGGTGATTACATTTCGTAGCCGCCAACGGTCTTTTCCGAGTCGTCGAATTTGCTAGGTCTGGGAACTTTAGCCTTGCCTTTCCCCTTCGACTTGCCATTCTTCGCCTTCTCTTCCTCATCGTCGTCCTCATCATCCTCGCCACCCCAGCCTTTTGATGGGGTGATTCCGAGACAGACTTCGACTTTTAATCCGGCTCCTGGGGATGAGTCTTCCCCCCCTCCGTCTTCCCCCCCTCCGTCTTCCCCCCCTCCGTCTTCCCCCCCTCCGTCTTCCCCTTCGCCATCATCGCCCTCGTCTCCACCAACGCCGGTTGCAAGAGTATAATCTAAACCTCTACGAAACCTTCTTGCAAGAAACCCCCCAGCAGTAATTTTGAGACCTGTAGCAAGATGCAGCAGCTTAGCAAAAGATTTAGATGGAAGTAAAACAGTAAGCAATTGGTCGATAGGATTGAGCTCCTCAAGATTAACCCCATTCTTAGCCGGGGGTTTTTGAAGATAAAGATAGCGATGTTTGTGTGGAGGTAAGGCGATCCTCCACCCCTCCGAGTTTTCTGGTGAGTATTGCTTAGCGTCACGAGCCCTAACAAACTCCTTAAGTTTCTTTGCAAATGATTTAGAAAGGAACTGCGCAATCTGGATAGAAGAATCTTCGGCAAAGGCGTCAGACAGGCTCTCCAGGGTATCAGGGGTAAGGTAAGTAGGAGCGATAAAGTTAAGCAAGAAGTCTAGATCCTTTTCAGTCAATGCTACATCGCCTTCTTCGTCTCCGTCTTGTTCCTCCTCATCCGGCTCATGGCCGTTCTTGAATTCCAGTGGTTTAGGATAGTCAAAGACGTCACTCTTGCTCTGCAATTGCTGTAGGGAGCTTTTTTCAGCAAGCTCTTCTTCGAGACCTTCAATATAGCCCTCTTCGCCTTCTTGGGGGATATGGAACCATCCGCTGATAGCCATTCTGATCCGGTCTTCTTCGCCTTCTTCTGGGGCATACACCTCTTCGACGTCGTGAAAACTCAAGCCAGGTTGCACCTCAAAAAAACTTAATTGATTCCATGCAGGCGGAATAGCTTTGACCCACTCTGGCTCCGGAACTCTCGTGACACCATCTTCAGCCACTCTCGTCGGATATAACCTTAACGCCCCACCCCAGGAAGGCTGCCAAGGACCATCAGGTGAAGTTAGGTATAAGATATATGACACACGGCGAGACCCAATTACATCGTCATGGGTCAACAAATGAGAACCAGGTGTGTAGACATTGATAGCCATATCGGTTTTCTTTCCGCTGAGTGGTCCACACCCAGTGATCCCACAAACGTAGTCCCGGAAAAGCTTAGAATAGAGCGAGTCGCGGAGCTGGCGGAGGGATGGAAGAAGTTTAAGCGCAGATTTAGGAAGACCGTCGAGATTAGCCAAATCACCAGATTGGTGGATACGGTAGATGTCGGTCTCCTTTGGCGCGAACTCCACGTTTTTGAGTACCTCCTGCCGAACGTTACGAAGGAGAGCATCGTCGATCAGGCTATAGATCACGGCATGTTGGTACCTAAGCCTCTCCAAATGAGCCTCAGACAAAAAAAAGGCAAAAAGAAAAAGGTGAAATATCGGGAAAGACAAACGGCTCGGCAGTAGCATATTCATTTCGGTATTTGCCTTCAACAGCCTCGTCGAACAGTCCCTCTCGGAAAAAAGGCTTGAAATCAGTCGGTATCGATCCAGCGGGTTTCCCCTTCTTTGTGGGTGACTGGGGAGGAGACACCCCTTCAGCCTTTCGTTTGGCCATCGTTTGTCAGGAATTGAGTTATGAGGAGAAAAGTCCGGTGTAATTCCCAGATTTGGTTGGAAACTTCACTGCCGGTACTGGGCTTTTATTTCGCTGTGCAAAACATTACCCTACCTTGTTGCGACAAGCGAGCGCACAGACCATGTGGGGCAAGCTGAGCCGCACTAATCGCCCTCCCGTAATCATACTGTACTCCTATGGTTCGCACCGTTCAAAACCTGCACCAAGCTGGGGGAAATGGTTACCTGAAGCTATCGTATGTAAACTTAAAATGCCAAGGCCCCATTTTGCGGGTAGGAAGGGAGAAAATTAGGATTTCTAGTAAGGGATTTTACCCAATAGCACGTCTTACATCATAATATTATCATACCAGAATTTCGCATCTAGCACCAATTGTCGTAAGGGTTAACGAATCGATTTTTAGGTTATAGGTTTTCTTTGACATTTCGTCAGAAATCAGGTTAATATCATACAAAAGCCTACGGGATAAAAGCATGCTTACTAAGCATACAAATATGCCTCATATCACCAAATCCTCAAGGCTTGTGTCAATAATAGTAAAACAAATAAAAACTTTACCGTTATTCTTCATCTCTCTAATTAGGGGGTTTTCTTTCCTCTCCCCGATCACGTTAGTAGTCGCAGAGGCTTCAGGATTTGAAAATCATTGAATTTCTAGTGCATGCTTTGAATGCAAGAACAATGCTTTGCAGTTCTGTCCTAACGCACTCGGGAATTCACATAAAAACTCTTTTGAGGACGCAAGGGTGTGAGAGCGGTCGGGCTCCAGCCGAGCCATTGGCCGCCACCGGTTCTAAAAAAGAAGCGAGGCCATATTTTAAACCAGAGCTGTCATCAAAGTTGTAACTGAGCGAGTGATACATGGTGATCGCATATATCACCCTGTCCTCAAACCTAAACCAAAGGAGGGTATGAGAAAGGATTCACTCTTATTCCCTTTTACCCCCTTCACAAGGTCTCACTCTAGACTTTTCAGCTCTCTCTCTCTCTCTCTTGACTACCGTATTGTGCTCGAGCAGCAACCCAAAAGGGAAAGGAAAAAATAACCTACTCGCCTCAGGCAAGGAGCAACCGAAAACAGGGATTATAGGAATGTATGGCGAGAGATCCGTGTCTATCTGAGCACTCATACAAAACTTACGTACCCCCCTGTTTTCAGGTACTTTCTTGCCTATAACGAGCACTAGTACTAACAGGAGAAATCACACGCAAGAATGGAGGAAACGGACATCTCCGCCGGCGTCCACCAACTGAGATTTCCACCCCCTAAATCTAAACTGGCCGACAACCCAACAATTGCGCAACACGCTGCCGGGGATTAGTTGGCCAATGCCCGCGAGTCTGCCCCTGGTATTGTACCTGCACGAAATACTCGAGCACGCGTACCGTAGGTTAAGAAGGAAGGAAAGCCGGCGCTGCAGTTAGGCCAAACCATTGGTGACTTGCGGCGCATGGCCCTAAGATTCATTCAACATCATTGCACCTGTCCGTCCTGCTGAGCTCGAGTGATCACTTTGGTAAAGTACGCACGAATTCCGGTACCGTGCAGTAAAAACTCGTGAAAGTCCACTCCGTCAGCCCGGAAAGGTTTAGTTTGAAAAGTTAAGCAGGATTGCAAATACCGGTTAATGAGATCCAACAATTCTCGATGGCTGATCCTATACTGTGTAAGGAAAACGCTAACTCTTCTCAGGGGACTTTGCCTCGGAATCCGGAGATTAAAAGGGCTTACGGAGATAGTGGATTTCACGATTTTCCACGGTACGGTAGTGTATCCTGTAGGACCGGCGATCATGATGCTGAATATGAAACCAGTACAGGCTGCCGGTAGAGGAGTGCAATGATCTTGGCGTATGGAAAAACCGTTAACTTGCTATTACTTTGCTTTGCGATACCAGTACTACTTTTTCAGGCTGGGACGGCCGTCAAAGGTCCGCAATGAGGACAAGAGCAGGACCTCATTGAGCCCGGACTCCTAAGCAAACAACCCACAAGCCGAAAAGAAGAGCTAAAAAAATTGTGGAAAAAAAAATTTAGTGGCATTATATACACACGGTGGTATCATAGCAATTAAAGTTTTCCACAATCTCAAGCCAAAATCAACGAATTTTCGGTTTCTGCCGATGAATGGCAAGATTCCTGGTAACTTACTTGTAGCACCTGTTATACCCGACATCTGTTACCTTGAGCTATTGTACCTTGGCGTACAGTACTCAAATACGGGTATGCTGGGTTCACTCACTACAAATAGAGGTCTTTTTAACTTTGAAACCCCTAATATGTTTGGAAAGTATAGTACTCTTCAGCTAATTAGGGCACCGCAGCCATTCCTAGGGATAGCAACTAGTTATCATACCAAACATCTCAGAAGAACGGCAGTTTGCTAAAGTAGGAAGTAATTCAATCTATATTTTTGCCGTGATCTGGCTATGGGCTTCTGGCTACAATCCACGGCCATTTATTTATCCATATTCGTTCTACCATTCTTCGGGGATCCCTCACCCCCGCAGATGCAGTCCATAAATTTATACGATCATCATATAGATATATATACGATGAGGACTTCAATAGCATCTATCTTCGGGCGCAAGTTACCTGCGGCGTAGGGTTCGTATTCAAGTTGTACCGTACAGCCCCGCAGCCCGGCGCGAGGGGAAATTCTATCTTTATTCACTCTTCCAACGGCTGTAATTTAGAAACGGTGGTACAAGTACCGGTGCGGCCAATTTCCCATGCGACGGGAGCGGGGGGTAAGCTAGATGGTTGACGTCTTTCTAACTTGGTGTCATTGAACTTATTGTTATCGCATGGCATGGCGACCTTACGATAGTACCACCTTCTATACAAGTAGCAAAATGATGGCTTAGGCTCTGGCTAATTTTTCGCTGTCTGCAGTGGAAGTCCGTCCCGCAAAAGTTACGATCTTACGAGCACAAAGAGAATCGCCTGGAATTACGGTGTGGGTGCACAGTATAAATATAAGCTACTGTGGTTGGTACAAGTAACACCTCCAACGTTTAACCCACTGTGGGGACCCGCGGAATGAGGATGACACTAACAAACACAGCAGTCAAGAGCCGTGTACTTGGGTATATTTTGGTTTGGAAAATGGGGGGCTGGATTGTGAAATGATAATTCGCCCGATATACTCGTACGTAACTTACCGATATCCCATACGGGGTCAATGATGCATCCGTAGGCGTCTATAAGGATCCTTCAATCCTAGCAAACGGTTGAGCACGAAGAACCTTCTTTGGAGGCCCTGGAGAATCCCGCCCAGCTGAAGAATTTCAAACATCAGACAATAGCGGCGCATAAGATCGGACCTTTGGAAATAAAGACGGATAAAAATAAAAACAAAAGAAACGAAGGATTAGACACAGGCTCGTGTTACCGGATGGAGGACTAGAGCCAATAATTTCGTTCTCGTTCCCCTCGCAAGTGCAGTCAGCTCAGTTGAACTTGCCTTTTCCTCCCCCACCCTATCTCCTTTCCCACGTTTTCCACAAAAGCCCTGTTTGCTTTTGCGGCCACGTTTTTTTTCTGACCACATTGCTCCCTTCCTTTTGCTCTCCCGGCTTACCAGCAGGAAGGGCGTTCCCTTTTCTTTTTTGCCTCTTTTTCTTTTGTACAGTCCCCTTGACTCCCCCTCCCATTTTGCTTCTCCACAGCAACCCTTGCTCCGATGCTGGTATTCCTCAGCTGCTTCAGCAAAACGGCATCGGAGTGGCAATTGTTTCGTGGGGATGCGAAACTCTGCAGGGTAGGTATGGTGATGGGAATGACGGCGGTTCCCTCCATTCTGGATGTCTACTCCTACTCACTCATTGGTTTGCTGTCTTTTAAATCTAAACCTCAACTTTCTCCAGCCTACCGGTACCTATGTCTCGGAAATACAAAAAACCACGCTAAAAAGCAAGTAGCCTGGATGAGAGTGATGAAAAGGAGCAAGCCAAAAGCGCGCCACTACTCCCCACTAACTTGAGAGAGTAAAAGAAGAAAATATAAGCCCAAACGAGAGGGGGAGAGGACGAAAAAAAAGGAAGAAACTACGGACTGACCGGGCCCCCAGATGGCATCAGGAAAGAAGCAAAAAGGGAGAAAAAACAAGTTCCTTTCTCACCTGGTAACACTTCGGCACGCCAGGCTTTTGCCTTGCATCCTTCTTTCGCGTGGTTGGGAAACTTATCCAATGATTAGCCAGACCGGGTCTTCGGCGCTGTGTGATGGATAGACTTGGGGGTGTGGAGGATGGTGGACCACACTGCCTTAGTTACGATACTTGCAGACACGAACAGTACTGCACTGGATTGGTTCATGTCATATCTAGAGAAATAGTTTGAGCCCTCGAATGTCACTCACTTCACGTCTTACTTGCAGTGCAGTGTACTCGAGTACGTGGGCCATCACGGATGTACTATACCTACCCTACCAGAGGTGCCCCAAAGCGAGTGGAGACAAACTACAATGCGGTAGTCTACTTGAGTTCCAAACGCCAGAACGCAATTGTGATATTCTTCTCCCATTCTTCCATCCACATATTGTACTCGAGTACATCCCCACTCACGCTATACTAGTGCAGTGCCGCAACCAAGACGCCCTCGCTTCTTAGCCGATACACTTTTTAGCTCTCCTCCTTGTCATATCTAGCGAGGCGAGGACTTTCGTGCGATAGCGATTGGACCTAAGCACCGTCGGTAAGCCAAAGGAAGAAAGGGAAAGAGAACACGGTCAGAAAAGTGTCCACCCAGTTGGAAGCACACCATAGCCATGCCCCCACATGATCACACACGCACACTCGTGCACCCCATATCGGCATCGTGCAGCAGTCTATATATTTTTTCCCCTCTCTTCTTCACCCTTTTTCTGCATCCGCACCACACCCCTTTTCCCCTTCCCCCACCCGTCTGCAAGGAGGGGGGAAGGAAAGAAGGCATGGAAAATGGAAAAGTTGGATCTACTTGCTCGCGTGGGCAATCTGGAACATGGCGGAAGAACATTCCCTCACTTTACCACTTTTGTGCTAGGTGCAGAAAACACGTTGCTTTGGGTTTTGGTGCTTGTGTGGGGGGGGGGGGGGATTGGGGCTGGGTGTTGTGATGAATAATTGTTTTTGGGTTGGCTGTTGTGCAATGAAGCACGAGTATTGCGGGTAGTTTCTTCCTCTAGATATTTGCGGTACAGCATCGAGCTCCTTACTGCCAGAACTAGATGAATTATAAGTTAGTGGTGATGAAGACGGTACCGGTAGTCGTGCCGGTTGTTGGTAGGTATAATACAGTAGATATAGTAGGTATCTTTAGCCTATGGTACTGAATGGTGTTTCGTATCGTCGCACACTGCGTAATTACTTGACTTGTGCTGCACTCCAGCACGAATATCGTCGGAACTATACTTGGTACTGTTAGAGTATTGTGCTTTCTGAAAGCCTCGAACAAACTCGAGAAAGAGTCGGAAAAAATATCCCTCCCTATCTTAAAACAAACACAATCATCACCCGTTGATATACCATAAAAAGAAAGAATACCCACACTCTAGGTTTCCGTAAAGCTTCGCATAAAGGACGCTCCCAGCCCAGGAACCAACAGCCGATCAAGAAACCCAACAAACATTCCAGAGATCTTTCACCAAATCGGGTTAGGACACAGCCGGGTATGTGTGTGTCTGGGACGGAAGGAACCCTCTTTTTTTAACTTTTAAAAGAAAATTGTCAAAACTTTTCAGAAATGATAGGGTACGGTAGGCCTCCGATAACCTGTATTCAGTATGGACGAGGCGAAGATCAAAGCGAGTGTTGCACACAAAAAAGGCAGAAAATGGCTATGGTATCCTATCGTAGACCATAATATGGCGTTTCGTAAATATACGAAGAAGCTTCCCGACTAGGTTTAGGTGTTCACACGATGAGATATGATGCCACTACCGGTGGCTCTGTTCTGGTAGCTGAACGGTTCTTCTATCGGGCGGAAGGGGGGGGCTTTGCACATAAATTATACCGTCCGTCCGAGTCGGGGTTTTGAAGCATTTGTCATGAAATATTATCATACTGGCTACGGTAAGGGTTGGCCTCTGGTATTATATCAAAACCACCCCCACCCTCCAATTCAAAGAGTTCCCGGGAATCATGCAGCCAAGGCTCGGAAGGTTTGGCGCGCTGATGTCCGGATATCGGTACTTTTGGAAGCTGGTGAATAGTGTATAGCAATTACATGGGTGCGTTTGCTTACTGCTGAATCCCGATGTCCCCCGCCCTGCCTGCTTCCCCCGCATACTGCGCTCGAGTAGAGTACTGTGACGCATGGCAATGTATTCGACCCCCCCTCGCATCCCTCTTCGAGTTCGCGTTGAGTCGGCCTGTAATACCGTGCTCACGACTAACTGGTCAGCCTGCATTGCGGGGGATAGATAAAGTACTAAAAAATAGTTACAATATACCCGAAAACGATGAGGGGTGATCCTGGGGAAGCATGATCGAGGGAAGGAAAGAGGGAAAGGGAAGGGAAGGGGGGCGGCACAACGGTGCCTATCAGACCATAGCATGGGGAAAGTTCACCTATATGGATCTGATGATGATACTTCAATGATACAATCAGTACCATACCACTCTACGCCTCACTGTATTATCCCGTTGTATCTTATGACCCGGCGAACGAAGGGGAATAGGAGGTATACCGTAACACGTAACATTGTTGAATCGTTCAAGTTGGCTGGGATTCCCTGAGAGTGTATAATGTTGGATTTCCTCCCTTTTTTCTTTTTCTTTTTTTCTTTCCCTTGCCCCGGATACTTTATGAGTGTTGCTATTACTATGGAGGTGAGTTTTTGCTAGCAGGCTCGGCGTCCCACCCATCCATTCTACGGGGATGCATGCACCGGGATTGAATATACTAATCGGGTTTTATTATTCTTATATTGAAGGATAGGAAGGGGGAGGAGGATGTATGGGAATGCACAATAAGATGAACATATTAAGGGATGAATTGGTAAACAGGTTACTTGCCATGGAATAGAAGATCGTGAGCCTTGTTTGCGGAGTCGTCCGGAAATGCCATGAGCTGGAAGGAAGGAATATGGATGAGTGGAGATGCTGATTTTTGTATGAATTAGAAGATTGGCGAATCTCATATCGACTGCGGCTATCGCTTTTCTTGCTTAGGTCTAGTTGATTACCGTAGATGTCAAGCTTACTCTGCAGCACGAGGCGGTCCTAAGCGGATGTATCTGGGTGGGTAAGGCAGAGAGTGTTGCGATAGAAATCCGGTCCTTGGGCCGAGGCAGGTACGGTACTACACAGTATGGTACTAGCACGAGGCGTGATGGCCCTAGTCGTAAGAAACTTGTACTCGAGCACTAGTACACGTACATTCGGCCATTGCTCGATTATTAAGGAACCTCTCTCGGCTCCCTCCGCATATCCTTTCCAGTTATGGCGCCCATTCTGGGTTTCTTGGGGATTTCTCCGCCCACTAGGATTCAGAGGCTTACAAAGTTCATTATCAATGACCAAACTGCACAAATTATCCCAAAGAGCACACCCAGCTAGGCCAAACTGGGACAAGTGGGACGTCTCGTTCCTGGAAATGTGGGCCTTGACCTATTCTTGCTTACATTTTTGCTGGCAACTATTATTACGAGTGTGCTTGGAGAGGATCCCATACAAAATGTCTTGACTCTTCAAACCCGGGATTTGGCGCGGCTGGGATAAAATAAAATTATTGTGAACCAAAGATCGTAGTGTTCCAGTTCATATTTCCGGAAATTGAAATGGTGGGTTGATGCCCCGGATGTCTAACTACATTTCTGTGATCTTAAATCAAAGGAGAGAAAAAAAGACCTTGTTGGTAGTGACCACACAACTTGAAACTATTACCGGTACTAGTAGCCGGTTTATCGCGATTAGGGCCATATTATAGAGAAGGATTCCAACCATTGGACTGTAGTCAATGGCCCTTCCTGCACAGCATAGATAATACAGTGCAAGTAGTCGACCACGGGAAAGCGCTCATAGGCGAGAACGGCAGCATAGTGATGACCAAAGGCTGAGACTAAAGATGCGACTCCAGGAGAGACCAGGACCGCCGATCCCTATTGCACTGTACCATTCCTCTTTTTTCCCCTCCTCCTTCATCCTACTCCTCCTCTCCTTTCACCAGCACAACCGCTGGAAGGGAACGTTGTCTCGTCTCGTCAACTATAGCCCTCCAGTTGGTGATGTCAATTTCAAAATGAGCGCCAAGAAAAGTGGCTTCACCAATCATCTCTCGGAATCGAACCTTCCCAAGCCTCCACCGTTTGCGACATATATTACGTATAACTCCGCCCTTCCAGAAGGAAAACGAAGGGGAAAAAAAAGAATTACTCTTTTCTAGAAGCTTTTTCTTTTCGTTTCTTTTCTTTTCTTGTGTGATTTGATGCGAGTTTGGGGGGTGAGAGACAAAATAGCCAGTCACACACTCCCACCCTGTACTCGACTGTCTCAAGATGGGAGTTATCGTGATTGTTTTTTTTTCCCTTGTTTTTTTCCCCTGTTTTTTTTATTTATTTTACACTTGAGCTTTATACTTAAAGAAGTTAAGAATGCCAGCCACGGTTTTCTTTTCTTTTCTGTCTGGCATTTTTTTTCACGCTTATGTTTTATTTTTCTGGCGTTCCCATCATGCCTCCCTTCACTTCCCCATATCGGTACTCGCGCCATCTACCGTCCGATAAGACGTGACTCGCCAAAATGGGCGAGGGGATGTTGGACCCCCTTTGCGACATCACATCCGTTGAACCACAAACTGTACGAGTATCGTACGGTAGTGCACCGGAACCCCACAAAGTAAACCATCAACAATGATGATGATCTTCGGTATCATATGAACATTCCTTATCTTAGCTATTGCCTTCTTCTGTCTCTCGCACACATCCTTTGTTTGGAAGTCCCGCCGCTATAAGACCCAGTACCGTAGAAATTTCGATTACTCGAGTAGACGGAGCGGGGGAGGAGGTCAGTTTAGCTTGGAATTTGAATACATAAGACAGGGCGAAGCCAAACTGGGGATAGCTACTCGAAGCGCGCGCGAAGTTTCGCACGCAAGGTGATTTGCAAGAATCTAACCCTAGTACTGATCGAGAGGTCTCGCTCAGACCCTTGGCTTAGCTAGTTTGGGCAGCCACGCGGAAGTCACGTCGGAGTGTGGACGTGCTACAGCGATAGATTCAAATATTTCTTTCTCTGTTGTTTGTCGCAGTGAGTTGAGGGAAGGAGGAGGGAAGGAGGAGGGAAGGAGGAGGGGGTAATACTGGCACGGGTATGAGATTATGTGTGTGGTGTGGGTCGGATTATTGTTCTCACCTTTGGCACTCGAGTACAGATACTTTAGTAGGAGTCGGGTTGCACAGATGTTACTGGCAGTACCGGTAGCCACTTTGTGTACTTTACAGTACAAGCATACCATAGTTGTAAGGGTCTTTTACGAGTCGCGAGCTGCGGGATGCTGGTAAATTTATGTCATTCATGTGACCACTGCCGTATCTGTACGGGGGGATATGGGTTGCGAAGGGACCGCCGCCCAGAGCTTGGATTGAGCGGGGAGGTTAGAGAAGGGATGAGAGGAGGGAAGGGAAAAGAAGCAGAAGAAGTAGAAGTAGAAGAATGAGAAGAATCTGCATAGATCGTAGTTTCTTTTTAGCCTTTTCTCCATTACAATCGCAGGGTCAGAGAGTTTTTTCTCTCTCATTCCCTTGCCGCGGATACATGACTTGAGGGCCTGTCTGCAGAGTACGGATACCGGGCGACGCAATTCGCTCGGAAGCCGACGGGGACTGAAACATGATCCACCACGAGTAGAATAAAGCACCCCGGTGCTTTCCCTTCTTGCTTTTTTCTTTTCTTCTTTTGCCTCTCTCAACCTCTATGTAAAATACCTTGGACTTCTGTCTCGTCCCAGTGGTCAGCAAAGCGAGACGGGAGCCCTTCCGGGTGGCAGGGAATCCATGCTCTTATTGAATGACAAACTGAAGAGAGAAGAGAAGGGGAAAGGTATCAAAAATGGCGGAGTGATGGGGGTTAAGGGACCCCCCCTCACCCATCCTCCCTTCCCTCCTCAGAAACTAAATACTCGCCGCTATAGGCGCCGATTTAGAGGTCGCTTACTTGCATAATCCTTTCAAGGTCTGCTTGCTCTCCTCTCTCATCTTAGGACAAGGCAAGAAAAAAAGGAAGGTGTGGTCCACTCAAAAAAAAAGAAGAAAAGAAAAGAAAAGAAAAAATGCAGCTGTGCGTACGTGGAAGGTTTTGGCTGTGAGGGTGCGAGCAGCTAGGAGCAGCAACTACAGTAGGAGCTAAGCAAATGTAATATCGCTCTAAGGCATGGTGATCTCAATGCTCATGTCTTTGGCTGTGTCTATACCGCGCTTTTGGGTGAATGTCTATCCGCTGCCTGCTGCTAGATACCCCTCTCATCCCTCTTCCTGAACATTTCCACCCAAAGGTTTATTCCTGTGATTTCATTTTTCTTGTTTACCACCCTCCGAAAGCTTTCATTTCTGAAAGGCCTGGTCGTCAGCTTTTGGTTTATCAACTCGAATCCTAGGATCTGACTAAATAAAATAAAAAAATCATATTCTTGGGGTCTCCCTTCTTAGAAACATCGAGATTCTCCGTTTATCCTGCTTTTTGATATTGTATTCTTTGACGGCATCCTCCTACTTCTCGTGGTGAGCCGCTCTTCACTACTAGTCTGATACGTTGTGTCGGGTCATAAGCTAAAGATCACGGATACTCCACAGCAGCGGAAGCCCCCCTCTCTATACTAGCCACTACCGTGTCCCAGCTACTTTGTCTTCGACCTCTCCCTTCCTAAACTCTCTTGGCTTATCAGCGCTGGTTCCGGATCCTAGTTGGTTTTTATACAAGTACAGTACTCTCGCGCTGAACTCGCAAAAGAGTGACTGAGGCTGCACGTCGCAACGGCGTCTTACCCTGGCTATCTGCGATCCGCCCCCAGTGGGTAATAAGCATTTAATACCGTATTCCTATAACGCCGAATTTGAAGAACTCTTCAAATGAGGAATCGTCCACCGCCGCTGCTCCGTCTGAGCGCCGAGAAAGGCCATAGCGCCGTTTCTCCAATAGACGACTTCGGAAATTCTTCGACGAGCCATCACTCGCTCGCTCCCACACTGTTCCCGTCCCCAGGAACTAATAGTAACCACCCCCCCCGTCAAAGTAATATAGCCTGGTCTCCTTCCCTTCTGACTCCCTCACCACCGGACCCGTCATATACTACTAGGACTTCTGCCGGTACTCGTTCCAGATCCCTCTCGTCGGGTGCCCCTTCTTCCTCATTATTCCCTCCCCTCAATATGTTCAAAATCAATACTAGGCCAAGATCCCCTAGGCGGGCCACGTCTGCTATGTATCCCTCGATGTCCGACCCTGCAAATAATCCTACATCTCCTGCTACTTCAATGGCGGTCACAGAACCACTCCCGCGACCCTTCTCTCCTTGGGGCTCGACTGACTCTTCGACCTCGACATCGCCACGGGCTTCAAGAATGCACAAAGGATTTTTCGGTAAGAGATCCGGTTCGCCAACTGCTTCGTTAAGTGCAACAAGTGCGCCAGCTAGTTCGGTCATGGCAAAGAGCTCGAAAGGTTTCCTTGGGCGAAGGCCACGGAAGAATTCCCCTTCTAGCCTCGACCCCGACTTTGACCCAACCACCTTTCGAAAAAACCGGACGAGGCCGGCTCTGGGTACTCATGGTCAGGATGCGTTATACCAGGAATACGAGTACCTTTTCGATGATTCCCTAGAGGACTCGGTCAATTCTGAGGAGGATTTGTCGTCGCATCCTTCGGATGCGGATGGGAATGACGACGAGGATGGGTATTACTTACTGAGGATTAAGGAGAGTGTGGATAGTTTTAGCCCGCGAATTAGTCCAAGAACAAGAAGTCCACCTCGAAGTGTCCCAATGAGCCACCGAAGAAACACATCTAGTGGTTCGTTGTCTGATACGCCTCCGACACCTCCTCCGAAGTTTAGAAGATCACTCGTTGTTACTACTACCACTCCTCCTCGTAGTTCAACAACATCGCTAGAAGAACCGGATAGTCTCACGGCCACTACCGTTGTCTCGGCTCCACCAACACCTCCACCAAAACCAACATTGTTCCTCGACACAGAGAGTGTAGATCCCGAATACGTACCACGGGTGAAATCGGCCGCTTCTGAAGTATCTCCCCCTCGCCGACCTCCGCCACCAACGCCAGATGTTGAAGACAAGCACCTCGCTAAAAGGCTGAGCAAGATTCCTAGCCGGCCAGCTTCGGTACTTGAAGGCTTGGGGATCATCAACATTCCGTCTCCAACATTATTTTACTCGTCATTTATTCCCGGCGCTTCGGATACATGGTGTGGAATCGCCGGTCACGCGACCGACAGCCCAGCGCTTACAAGCAGGTCTTATACACCACGTCAACCAGCGGCGAAGACGAATTCCTATGATGAAACCATCGCTAAGGGCATGTCAGTGTTGTTCGACGAAGAACCAGGAGTCGGAGTAGTTCCATTATTTTCGACAAAAGACAACAGCTCAGATCGGGAGAATACAGGAGTAGAGGAGACGGAAATGACACAGGTTGCAGTGGAAGAGATTATAGCAGAGAATCCAGGGGATTTATCAGCCGCAACCGAGAACTCTATCGAGTACCTCCTCGACCAACTCGAGGCAACAGACCCCACGAAGAAGACTGAAGAGGAGAAGGAGATTGTTGACAAAGCCCAAGATTCTAAGGATGTCCCACAGGCGTATTCCGTGAATGTTACTATGGAAAAGGATCCGGAAACAAGTACTGCGGGGGAAACGAGTAATCAGGCTACTACTACTCTTTCGCCTGCTGCTAGCACTACCAACCAAGGATCATCCTCTCCGAAGACGGTTAAAAGCGAGGGTGACGAGAAGCCAGCTACCAGCACAGCCGAGAAGGAGGAGACACCGAGGATCGACTCTTCATATCTCAAGGCTTTCAGGGGCTTCGTCAAGAGATCTGGCGATAGCGACCCCTTCATCCATCGGATGCCTCGCTTCGACGCTCTACAAGCACAGAGGATATGCAGTCAGCTGAGAAACGATTACCCTCTCGTTGCATCGGGCAAGAAGGCAAAATCAGGGTCGCTAAACGGGGTTGTCACCGCCACCGTCCGACAGCGGGAGGCCGAAGAAGGGATCTTGACCAGTTTATGGGCTTTGATGGCACTGAGATGGATGAACTTTGGTAGAGTTGTTATTAGCCCTGGACACGAGACTTTGTTGGCTGCTTCCGCAAAGCGTCTGACCAGACGTGCGACTACAAAAATGGATCAGCGTGCTACGCAAATGCTCGAGAACGTCTCGAGCGGAGTCCATCTGGGAAGTCATGAGCGCAGGCGTGTCCTGGATCTCGGTGGAGCACCTATTGGTAGGATTCCCGAATTTCATACATGTTGGAAAATTGTGCTAATATTTGTCATATAGCCGACTGGGGATGGCATTGTGCCTATGACTACCCAAAGGCAAAGGTTTACACCGTAACAACCGGGCCTCGACCAAAGCAACAGTCTGAAGGCGAAGAGAAGGCCACCGGAGCCTCAGACAAATGCCGAGGACCGCAGAACCACCGCCCTCTCGTGGTATCAAAACTATGGAAACTTCCATTCCCTCCGAACCACTTTGACGTAGTCTCAGCACGCAATTTGTACCTAACGCTCAAGGCAACCGTCCCAGCAAACTCACCAAATCTCGGCATGGACGAGTATGACCTCTGTCTTGAGGAGTGCCTCCGCGTATTGAAGCCAGGTGGACACCTCGAGTTCTCCCTCTTCGACAATGACATTGTAAACGCAGGGCCACTCGGGGCTGAGCTTGCAGCTAAGTTCGCCAGAGGCCTTGAGTCAAAAGGCTATGATGCAACTCCTACAAAACGCTGGGTCTCCCGGCTGAATAGAGCCGGTTTTGGCGAAATTAAGCGCAGCTGGATATTCCTCCCTATGTCTCCGCCTAGTGCCAAACCGAAAGTGCCCTCTAAAGGCGAGATGCAGCTGCCACTCCATGAATCACAGGATCTCGAAATGGTCAAAGAGGAGGTCCGTAGGAAGCTCAAGGCATGGGAAGATCTAGGTGTCGAGAACGGCAGCATGGAGAACGTTTCCCCCGTTACTGGATTGGTAGGTAGTTGGATTTGGGAGAAGTGGATGCTGAAGACTGAAGGAGAGGCCGGTGGCGAGTGCGCTCTTGCTATCGATACAATCGGAGACGTGCTCGAAGAGGGGAGAGAGAAGGGTTCTGGATGGAGGTGCTTGGTCGGATGGGCTAGAAAACCAATGTTTGCTGGGGAGCATTAGGGTTGGCGTATTTTGGATTCTGATGTTCATTTTTTTTTTATCTTTCATATTTTTTTCATCATTGGTTTGGTGGGATTTATTGCTGTCATACGTTTTCTTATCACGAGTGATTCTCGTATCTCTCTGACCAGCTCTTTGGACCAAAACAAGGCTCTCTCCCTCCTTTTCTTTTTATCCATAACTTTCTGCAAATGGTATAGGGTGGGCGGGCTTGATCGGTTTGGTTTGGAATTTTAACGTTATTATATGGTACGGACTTGGATGGCGGACTAATGTTTTTTTTGTTTATCCCAGACTTTCCTCACTTCTTTTTTTTGCCTGTACCTTGTATCTATTTATTTCCCCAACTTTTGATACCCGCAGACTTTCTCTCCCCCTCCTTTCTTCCTTTTCATTTTCTTAGTGTACTCTCCTCTCGGTGTCCGGAGTGTTGGTATGGGTTTCGTTTCGTTTCTGGCGGTGGTCTTTTCTTTCCCTCTTTTTGAGCATTTTCTTTTCTTTTCTTTTCTCTTCTTTTCTTCCCTTTTCTTGTATAATAGGCGTTCGTCACCGTCATGACCATCACATTGCATACCTAACCTGGTAGCATTTCCTCCCCCTTATGATATCAACTTTGCTTGGTTACACGCGTTTTTTTACCCTTTCTTTCTCATATCTTAGGGCTGAGCGCACTCTCTAGAGGTTATGGTTATTTGTCTTCATTGCTCGTTTATTCGGGGGCTTTTTTTAAAAAAAAGATAGAATTTCGTATTGAGTTAAATTTTAATAAGCCGAGTTGCGTGATTGTGTCGTGCTTGGGACTTTCTGGATTGGGCGTGAGGGGGCGAGGGGAGGGAAAAGCGGCGGTTAAGGTTCGTTTCGGATGCTGAGTAACGAACGGGTGGTTAGCGGGCGTGGTGGGGCGGGGAGGGGTCTTGCGGCATGGAAGATCCTTTAGGCTATTCGGAGCGCTGTGCCACCGTAGCTGTGCCACCGCGATCTGCAGCCGAGATCTGCTTTCAGCTACCGCTACAAGGTAGGTTAGGAGTAAGGGATGCATGCAACGGGCCTGCTTGTTAACGGGTCATGAGTCCTCACTCGAGCCTATTACTGCCTGTATGAGTAAAAATGCGCCTTACTGTACTGGAGTAGTGAGTGTTTGTGTGCGCTGGTGCAGAGCTGGATCCTGCTCGCTGATTTGGGGCTGGGTAGTTCTGGGATGGAATATGGATAAGCCAAATGAAAGACTCTTGGGAGGCGGCCCCGGCTTCGGGGTAGAAGTACAGGTGAGGAGGTTGAGTTTTATTGTTGTGGGAAAGGCGATTGAGGAAGGAGGGAGGGAGGGAGGGAGGGAAGGTAGATGGGGTAGGACATGATAGGGTTGTTGTAAATGCTGTGGTTTCGGCGATCCTGGTGGAGCGATGGGGTGATGAGGGTTGGATTTGGTGGGTGGGGAGTGTGGGTTATATGACTGCAGGAGAGAGCGGAATAGCATTTCCCATATTTAGATTAAAAGTATTTGTTGTGTCGGGCGGTTGAGGCCAGACGTTTATCGTATCTCGTTATTTCTCTAGGCCCTGTTTGGTACGCCAGGATTTGGACTTAAAATCCGGATTATGCCATAAATCTAGATTTTGGGTCCTGTCGCACTTGGTAGGTCAGGACTTGGGCTAGAGTTTTTCCTGTGGATTAGATTGGGGTTTTGAATCAGGACTTTCTTGGAAAACATGTTCACTGTTATCTAACTCTGAGGTCCTCTTGTTCAATTTTGTTTATCTTCTTGATCAACCATGAGTGAGATTGACGTCTGATACACAAACAATTACCAATTGACGGAAGTCTGGATCCAAACCCAGCTATGTTTGGTAGGCCTAAGATCTAAAGTCGAGACTTTGAAGTTTTTGGACTTTGAGTCCAAATCTTAGTCCAATCTTAAAGAGTACCAAACGGGGCATTAGTCCCCGTGAGGGGGTGCCCTATCGGAAGCTTGGATGATTTCTCTAGCAGGCCTAAATGCTTATGGTGATCTCGTATGATAAATATCCCATCTGGTCAGGTAAACCACAGGGGAGGCAGTAAGCGCTACTCCTGCTGTCACTGGACGATCCCATATGCGGCGTTCACTCCGGCCTCCGTGAGCTATTCGTATCACTGGTGACTCCTGATGCTAAACCTGAGCCAGAGCGTCTCAGTAGAGCATAATGCTACCCATGGAAAAGCCCCACATCCATCCCCGTGGGACCGGGTGTTCATACAAAATAGCCTCCTTGCGCCATAAGCGCTCCCATACCATAGGCAGGCCGTTTGAAATACTTTGTGCAAGGACGGAATAAGAGGTGACTGTGCGCCTCAACCTCAGCTTAATCCCCTAGGGACTTTGCGGCTGTGATTATGGGCCTTGAGCGGTAGTTCCACTAGAGAAGAAGAGTCTGTATCTAGCTCTTGAAGCTTATGTATGCAAAACGAATAGTGTTTTTCTGACTCAATGGTGTTAGCATATCTTTCATATTGGTAGCGGCTGTCCCGTAGTTCTATTTGGCATACCCGCAGTCTAGGCTACCTTTACTACAGCTGGGGACCACAGGTTTTGATTTGGCACGGTGGTGGCTGTGGCGGGGATCTTGTCTGGTAACTTGCTAGGTGTTGTTAGGCTTAATCGTTATCCTAAAGTGAGGAATGCAGACTTAGTGTGACCACGCAAATCTTCCGGGCTTGGGAATCTGGAAGCTGGAAGCGTTCTAGGCTTGATAGGCAATTTCAGAACCTGTAGATCGTTGGGAATTATTATTTATATCGCCATGTGGCTGGACAATCCCTTGGCATAAGGCACCAATGCACTGATTTCATCTAAACCCTAACCCTGGAACTGCTCCTCAGTCGCTACCTCCGGCAACCCTGTAATCTCCGGATTCTGAGTCAAAAGCTCCTGAACAGGATTAGAGTTTTCCCGAGACGGTTTAGGATCGGCCCACCGGATGCTTTGGATCTCGTTAACTGGCAGTTTCCATTCCATTAACCTGTAAAACCAAATTTGTCGCGTGCTGGTGGTTTCCGCTCATGGCCTGATGGTGGATTTCAGGAGTTTTTACGGCAGACTTGGCTTAATCCTGAAAAGGTAATAGAATTGCAACAAAGGCTTAGATACTGGGTAGAGTTATTCCAAATTATGACGAAACTGTTTATCGTGTCAAACGAGCCTTCACTCTCCACGAAAAACGATCACGACTTCAGCCTAGTCGATCTCACGCAAATCTGATCTGCTTTCCAGTGAGAGCTGACTGCGACGAACTGCTTGTTCCGAGAAATTACCGTTCAGCAATTTGCTCCAGCCGCTGACATCATTGCCCCCTTCAACCCCTGTCAAGGATCATGATTAACTCACGTCCCATGCCCACCTCCTTGCATCATCTCTATCCTCTCTGATAAACATCGCGAACTTTTCATTTTCTCGAAGGGGTCGGGATGCCCGAGTGAGCAAATATGTTTTCCCCCAACTCGCCAAGGAAGTCCCACTCTAATGGCCCACTAAAGAGTGCTTCCACCTCGCTGGGAACCTCGGACCTACCAGACCACGTTGGCGCTGCGTACCGGGCTACCGAAACCACGCCCACTGATCCGGTGGCCGAGACAGCGGATGCGCACAGATTTCCCCGCGTGCCGATTGAAGAGGCGCGGAAATTGAACGCGTTACAGAGTGAAGAGGAGGAAGAACACATGGGGGATGGGAACTTTAGTCCCCCTGTTGGAGCGAAGGAGCAGCGGAGTATATTATCACTCGGGTTCAGGGATGCCGCAGAAGACAAGCCGCGGGGAGCTGGTGAGCACCTGGATATAACGGAAGAGCGAGACGGGGGCGGAGGGAATACCAATATCGAGGTTCCTGCCTTCGCCAGCCCCTTGTTCCCTCCATTGCCAGTTTACGGACCCTCTACGTTGTGGGGACTGCAATGTATCGTCTTTCGTATCTGTAGTGGGGTGCTCTCGCTTTGCTTTCTATTTGTTATTGTTATGGGAGCTATGGCTAAGTCGCTACCTTTGGCGTTTATGAGTTTGATCAGCCTGCTGCGTGGTCGGGATCCGAACGCAACAAGGCCGTTCTACAAGGTTGAGAAGGAGCGTGCAAAAAAGCGGAGAGACGAAATCAAGGCTTGGGAGGCTCGGCGGAGGGATTCGCAGAGTGCAGGGGATCAGGGCGGTGAGAGGGGGTTAAGGAATAAACAGATTACCGGTGGGAGGGACCATTTGGTGTGTGATATCGGGTATTATGCTAGAAGGGTTGGACTGGATGCGGAGGAATTTGAGATCCAGACCGAAGATGGGTTCTTGATCACGATGCAACATATATATGATCCGGACGATCCGCCCCACTACCCGGATGAGAACATTGGTGAAAAGGGCGATAGAGGGAAGAGCGCGAATGGGAAGCGGAGGAAATATCCCGTTTTGCTTATGCATGGGCTTCTTCAGAGTTCTGGTGCTTTTTGTGTCAATGATGAAGATAGCTTAGCATTCTATTTGTGCAAGGCGTGAGTTCCCGTGAGCCCAACTTGCCGGATGTTCTGGCCTAACATAATAACAGAGGCTACGACGTCTGGCTTGGAAACAACCGCTGTGGCTTCAAACCCAAACACACAACACTCCACTACTCCGATCCCAGAATGTGGGCTTGGAACATCCAGCAAATGGGGATAATCGATCTCCCCGCCTTAATAGATCATGTTCTCTCGATAACCCGCTTCCCGAAACTCGCCCTGATCTGCCATTCCCAAGGCACTACCCAAACCTTCGTAGCCCTAGCAAAGCAGCAGTGCCCAGATATCGGGCCAAAAATATCTGTATTCTGCGCACTTGCGCCCGCAGCATACGCAGGGCCACTAATAGATAAAATCTACTTCAAATTCATGAAGATCATATCTGCCTCCATGTTCCGAATGGTCTTTGGCATCCACGCTTTCATCCCTTTCATGATGCTCATGCACGCTACTATGCCCGCGCGGATATACGGCGCGCTGGGATACCGTGTGTTCTGGTTCCTTTTCGGCTGGAGTGACATTCGTTGGGATAAGGGCCTCCGTGACAGATTCTTTCAGTTCGCACCCGTATATGTTTCCGCCGAAGCGATGAGGTGGTGGCTTGGTCGTGAGTGCTTTGCAAGACATAAATGCATATTATCTACCAAAGTTGAAGAGGAGGAAGAAGGCCAAGCAGAAGGAGACGTAATGAGGCAGGAAAAACTGGAGGGGCTGAAAAAGGAACGGAATGAGAGGAGTAAGGATCAGTGCGAAGAGTTGTCGCCGTCGCCATCTGCCAGCGGGGGGGCATGGTACGACGGCCGCTGCCCGCCGATGGCGTTCTGGGTCGCGGGCAATGATAATCTAGTTGATGGCCGGAAGCTCATCAGACGCTTTGAAAGGGGCAAGGAACCAGATGTCGAACTTGTGCACACGAAGGTTATCGAGGAATATGAGCATCTGGACGTTATCTGGGCTTTGGATGCCCCCGAACAGGTGTTTAAGGAGCTGGTAGACGTGCTATGGAAGTGTGTAGACGAGGATGTAAAAAGGGAGGTGATAGTCCCTCGAGGTGTTGGGGAGCTGGGAACTGGAGAGTGAAGTATCGCGCGCACTGTACATGCATATACATGGTCCGGAAGACGCCCCCGGCTCTGCTGGTTTCCGTCCGCTGTTTTTTATGGTTCGCATGGAGGCTTCTGTTCGAATGTTAAGTTTGTTTAGTATGGTTAGGTCTAAGTTATAGAGTTTGTAATCTGCACAATTTAAATATCATAGTTGGCAGTTTTGTTTAATAAAAGTTGCCTTCGTTTAATCCTTATCTTGTACAAATGGTCTTATTCCATGGTGTGGAATTTTAATGACATTTCGTTAAATCTTGATGGGGATTTTTGTGTCTGGATTTTTGTGTTAGACTAGGAAGTGCGATAGACCCGGGAGGTAAATTAGTTTGCCAGAAATAAGAAATAAAGCCAGGACCTGGGGTTTAATTGGCATCTAACAATTAGGAGGGATCGGAGGAGTGGGATAATAGATGTCCTTGACATCACAGTACTGTATTATAGCAAGTTAGCTTTGCATACTAGAAGTTTGGGAGCAGTAAAAATGATAACCCACGGCCAAGATGTGAATAAAATCCACATATCATATAAGGCGATCCGCTCTCTGATTCAACCAGTACGTTTGGTGAACGGCACTATTAGCTACTAGTAGTAGGTCGGGAATAAATATCCCTACATGCTAATCTAGCATGCTCTGGTGGATGGAAAACCGGAGATTGTTTAACACAACAGAGGTTTCAGTATCCAGATCCTGTTAAGAGCTGAAACAATTTTGGATCGGAGCGCGCATCCTCTGGGGTACTGCTCTCGCTTTTGTTATATATAGGTTGAGGTCGGCCTATTGGGCTGTATTATGACAGATGGTGATTCATAAATCCTGACTCGGTAATGGTTTAGTGTACTCGGGGGTGCCTTAAGTCGGGCGACACCCGGATATGGTAACTTACCCAATGTGTAGTCGACAGGGGTATTTTTAAGGCTAGGACAGAAGTAGATACTTATCCGTAATTAGTAAGCACTTTTTTGTATGAAGGAAAAAAGTCCGGCGACACCTACAATATTGCTTGCAGAAAATTCCAACTTTTTTGGGTACCGGGAATGTTTTCTCTTTTGAAATTCCCACCGCACTAGCGTTGCCGCCACACCTGTGCCACCGCGCCCGACTTACCCTTGCACCCGAGTACAATACCAAGAGGGGACGTTGAAAACGGGAAAACCAGTTCTGCTGACCCCATACGACTCTTAATATGTATAGGGAAGGGTTGTGTTTTTGAGTTTTTGGTGACCCCTAGTCCACAACTGGGTGGCGGTTGGGGGGGGAGAGGTGATGGTCCATGTTTGGAAAATTCCCTGAAGTAGGTTATCAGATGTCACGGATATTGAACTAGAATGCACTTCTGTTATACACTTATTAATGCATAGGCCCTATTTAAATCCTTTGTTATTTTCAGTCAGATTTACCTCGTTCCTAGTATTGACATTTCAGCCGTAATTATTATACCTGGCATTCAAAAACTGCACAAGATTTTTAGCCATTTTCAAATCCATCATTTGAATTGGTAATCAACACTGTATACTGAGACCTTGTTCCTCTGTCAACTGAGTTAGATACAAATAGATGGCATTTCAGGCCACCTGGACATCGCCTCGCATGGACAGCTAAACCCAAATATGAAACTTTTTTAAGAGGTTTTCTTGGTTTGACTACCGTAGATGAGCTGTGGCTACTGTGCCGACCTGCTCGTTTCCTCGTGTAAAACTCACCAATCAGCATCTGTCCAGGTGGGGGAGGGGGGGGTGTCTGGGTAGCCTGAGGATCTGTCTACCTACTATCTACTAACATATCCTTTAAAATTAGTCAAGTATCATAAGTAATCAGCCTAATTCTACTTCTTTGGATCTATGCCTCTAGCCTATTGAGTAGGAAACTGTTTTCTAGCTAATGTCAAAGTTCCTATTTCTCCCAAAAGGGTGGTGTTGAGGGTTGCCGCATTGAAAATATCTGTTTTTCACAGAATTTGGTGTCGGACCAGAGTTTCAGAGCTGGCACTTTATATAGCGATTACACGAAATCTGACACTGATGAGATATAAGTAATATACGAATATCTCGATAAGATGTCCTAGGTCTAACTTTGAATAGGCTACAAGACATTTTTTAAGAAAGAGGGAGGAGGAAATAAGAAAAACATTACCGGTAGTATTGTCCACTAAATAATTCGCAGCCGTTCCTAACATTTCGATCATATAACGTATCCCTGCCTGTAGGCTCCTAGTCTAAGATAAATACAACAAAGGAAGAAAAAGGAAGAAAGAAAGCAAGACAAACACTATCATACATAGAATCCTGTATTGTGACACCGGGCTCAATTCTACTTTCTCTTGAGCACTCATAGGGACGGAGATGTGTTGTATCGCGTCACGGTCTAGTGGTGTTTCGTCAATAAAAGGCGTTGGCTCCGATAGCAACCCCATAGCACCCTTGCGCCCATGCCCTGCAGCGAGCGAGACTTGTGTTTTGTTGTGTCTATCCGACAAATCGGGTTTGACACTCCCTCGCTCTAGGAGTATCTTAACAACGCTCCTACGTCCCGACCCGGCAGCATATGATAGCGGTGTCCGGCCATCCGCATCTGATGAATCGGGATTGACATCCCCCCGCTCAAGGAGTATCTTCACAACGCCCCCACGTCCAGACCCGGCGGCATATGATAGTGGTGTCCTGCCAGATTGACCTGGCCAATCGGCATTAACACCTTTCTGCTTCAAGAGTAACTTCACCACGCCCTCATGCCCAAATTTGGCAGCATATGATAGTGGCGTCAAGTTATACACATCAGATAAGTCGGGATTGACATCGTCTCGTTCTAGGAATATCTTCACCACGCCCTCGTGTCCAGACACTGCAGCATATGATAGTGGCGTCAAGCCAGATTTACCCGCCGAATTAGGATTGACATTAGCCCGTTCTATGAGTATTTTAACCACGTCCTCATGCCGAGATTCGGCAGCAAATGATAATGGTGTCCGGCCGGATTTACCTGACGAATCAGGATTGACATCTCCTCGCTTCAGGAGCATCACCACCACGCCCCCATGTCCAGATCCAGCAGAATATGATAGTGGTGTCCGGCCATATTTACCTGACGAATCGGGATTGACATCCCCTCGCTCCAAGAGGATCCTCACCACACCTTCGTGTCCAGATCCGGCAGCATATGATAGCGGTGTCAGGCCATCTTCGTCCAATGAATCGGGATCGACATCCCCTCGCTCTAAGAGTAGCTTCACCACTGCCTCCTGTCCAGCCTTTGCAGCATGTGTGAGCGGCGTTAGGCCCTGATTATCTGATAAAGTGGGGTTGGCATCTCCCTGCTCAAGAAGCAGCTTTGCGAGCGCGAAATTCCCGTATTTAGCAGCCCATATCAATGGCGTCGCACCCTTAGAATCGCGCCCGTTAATGTCCCATCTTTTCATATCTACCATGGCAAATGCGATTTCCGTGATCCCCATGTATGAGATGCAGTGCAGCCCAGTAAATCCCCGAAGATCGGGGTGCCTACCTTTGTGGCAATCACGCTCGGACAAGAAGTCAGCACTCTGCTCACGCAGTAGGATGTCAGCCGATATGTGGTTCGCGTCTTGTTGAAGATGTCGTAATGCAAGGTATTTCACCGCTTCCGTCATCTCCTTCCTAGCATGAAATCCCCAGTAACATGAGGCGTAGCGAAGAAAAGGCATTGTTGACGGGACAGTATCGAGGGTAGTTGATAGCTCACAGATCGACTGAAAGTTTAAATAGGTGAGGCATATTTCAGCCATCATCGAGTGAGGCGTGATGAACAAATTGCGATGTGCTGCAAGGTACTCTTGAAGAGTGAAATGTATGAGACGAACAGTTGACGCTTGTTCATCAATCGTAACAAGTCCTAAAGTACAGCTCAACAGGATCCTTATCGATGGGACATTGTGGACAGTGAGATCTGGAGTTCCTACTTCTACCGCTAACGCATGGCACAACTCTTGTACTTTTAATGGCCGTTCAGAACGCGAAATCCACATCAGCGCCTCCATTCCAAGCTTCGATTTGTTTCCTTTCTGGTCTTCTATGCGACCCAATGTTGTGCTGTATGCATCCTCTAAACCAAAGCCATCGGTCATCCTATGAAGCGTTTTTCTTCTCTGGTGTATTGTCGCATCTTCCAGAACCGCATCCATGATGAGGGAAATGAGAAGAAATCTAGAAACCGCTATTAGCTAACAGCCTTGCATTTATTAACTGGAGAGGTTACATACGCCTCGGAGATCTTTTCTGGAATAATTCTAAGAATATCGGCCTCCAATTCCGCATCCATTGCGTCGCCCCGCTCTGAGTCCCTTTTCAGCCTCATGATAATATATCCCGTAATATCCTCCTTGGTGGGCTTTATGGGGGCTAGGCTAGGGTATCCAGGGAAATATTTATTCACTTCCTCGCGAATGTGCGGCCTCCCGGTAATAAACAGCCGGGTGTTTGGACACTCCCGGACAACGTGCTGTAGAGAATCCCAAAGTTCAAGTCGGTGTTTCGTGGGAAACTCATCTAAAGCGTCAATGCAAATAAATCCCCGTCGCAGAGATGAAAGAGATTTGACAAGCATTGCACGGATTTCAGGGAGCCGGAGTGCCCGACCGTCAACTTCTTTCTTTGCTCGCTCAAAGGCCTCCTTGATCTCTCCCAGGATCGGTTCAACCCCCGCAATAAGTTGTTTCAAGAGAGCCGCTAACACACCAGCCGTGGATTGCTCTTTATGTGCGTGGAAGTCGCAGTACACACAAGCGACAGCCACATTGTCCCCGCCAATCGAATTGCACAGTGTGTCTATTACAAGAGAGCTAGTATTTACGCGCTTAGTTTTGCGCGCTATTTCAATAGAGCTACTTTCACACACCTCAGATAGGTCTTCCCGACCCCTGGATCCCCATAACCGAATAACACAGGATGGACAGCCTGATCCTCGCTTGTATGCCATTTCTCAAACTCGTTCGTTCGGAGAAGCCAGTCTCCTACTCCATCCACACGGCCCTCACTTACAGCCCGATGCCTTTCCCGAGGCGCCAAAGGAGACAACCACTCAAGGATCTGGCGCTTCTCATCGCAGTTATTCAACACATTGAAACTGTCCGTAATATTCCCAACGTTTCTGCCTACGGCGATAGTTAGGTTTTGATATGCCGCAGAGCCCATTTTGTCTTGTCTATCGTTCTGCTTGTTAGCGGTGCTGTTCGTAGATCAAGAGAGCGGGTAACGAGGGATTGAAGACTTATTTTTGGAGGGGAGTTCGGGTGAAGGTGGGAGAAGCTGAAGAGTTAAGGCTCTGCTGGTACTGAAGCCGGCAGGTCGAAGTTGCTTTTTCAAGGTACGGTAGCACCAAAAGAAAGCCAACCCCAACCCCAATCCCGCAGCTTGAGCACAAGTATCTTACGGAGAACTTTTTGTACTCGGGAGGTATACTAAAAATCGGGAACTACCCGTGCTGAAGAGACCGGCCGATCACAATGTCTGGAAAGAGAAACAGTGTTACGAGATATCTTATCTCCATACTTGTTGCACCGAGTGATGGGCAATGATAGCAGAGTTTCACTATTATTTAACAAAGAATTTAAGCTACCTAAAGGCTACAAATAATAATAATAATAATACTAAGAACGATACTAAATATTATATGAACCCCAAATAAAGTTAAATGGAAATGAGATTGGGAATTGTGGTAGAAAGCAAAGAGGAGAGAACAGGATAGGAAATGGGAACGGGGGAGGAAATATGCGTGATGTGGGGAATTGGGCTTAGAATGGGGTAGAAAACAGGAAGGGGGCAGGACAGGTAGCCCGGGGTCGAGGTGAGAATAAAGGAAAAACTAGGGTTGAAAAGAATAGAAATAGGAGTAGGAAGAGGCCGGAAATGAGGGAAGAATGAGCTAAGTGGAAAGAGGGGGTGATGGGAGACTAGTGGGGGCTGGCGAGTGGTGGGATGAGGGAGGAGGTGGGTGAGATAGGATGAGGAAGAGGGATGGAAAGTGGGGAGTGTAGTGGAGGGGGTAGGAGATGGGTAGACAAGATAAAAGAGAGATATCAAGATAAAGTTAGATGAGAAGAACTCGGGGACACGAAGTAGACTATGAAAGAGTGTTAGCAACAGCCAATTGTTTTTGTAAAGTGAATGATACTATGATACAGAAAAATCTCAGTCATAGTGGGCTAGTCGGGGCCTGTCATGCCGTAGTCTCTGGAGCTTGGTAATAATATATAACAAAAACAGAAATAATTGAGAATATCGGTAAGGCGTCAGAATTGCCTCTCCTATTAAGGTTTTTGTCTCAAAATGGAGGCTGAAGGGGGGTATTTGCTCGTTGTTTTCTCCCCCTAATCCAAAGCCAGAAATTCCCGAAATCCTAGTCATTCTCAATTATTTCGGTTCTTATAATAAGAGAATATTAAAAGACACTTGCTTATGTTAGTTGCCCCAGTTTGAATACTCCCTATCAATTAAAGGGTCCGATTGTTCTCCAGGAAAAGTCCGGGGAGTTCATTATAACTGAGATTTTCCAGTACATTGTCGTACATCACTAGGATGTATGGCCACCTTCCTTCCTTCCAGCACTTCACCAATCCCGAGCGTATATTGGGAGGTTTGTCTGCATGACATCGATATAGGCTGCGCCTATGCTGAACATGGCGAGCGGTATCAATGAACTTGCTCCCAGCAGACGTATCAATCCAGAGCGCATATCAGAACTACTTTGTCTGAATGATAACAAGATAAGATATGCCCGATAGGTTGAGCATTCTGAGCAGCACCTCAGAATTGTTGGATATCATGGGTTGTTAGCCGAAGTATCGTCATAAGGTCGTCCTGGTTGTTATTGGTTGTGGTACTCGCTTGTCGTCTTTGCTCTCTTTCTTTTCTTTCCTTTCTCTTTACTTCTCTTTTCTCAACGGTTCTCTTCGACCATAAACGAATGCAATGAAACTCATCACAACATAACTCTTATTTAACCTATAATCTCTCTCTCTCTCTCGCCTTCAGTAAAGCACTCTCCATACTTTCTGTGCTCAATAAGCGGTCGTGTAAACTCTTCATTCCACCCACCGCTTAGAGAGTCCGGCTCGCCAGGGATCATTTCTAACAAGAATTTCAACCACCTGCTCGCCCTGGGCAAAAAGGTAATCACCAGGGGAAAAAAACAACAACAAACGATCACAACCAATCACTCGGCCCCCTATCCTGCATCCAACCTCTGGGGCCCATGACTTCCCTATGTTGGGAGAAAAGTGCCGGTCGGGCGCCATAAACATATGCTATTTGCCTCGAGTATTTATTCCAATCGCCACTAGAATAAACAAATTGTGAGGATCCAGTATAATATAGCGCCCTACCAATTTCGGATCCCCTAGTCACTTTCAAGCCTAGTGAACACCACCCTACCAGTGTAGTCTACTCGAAGCCTAAGTCCATGCTCATGCGACGCAGTCCAAGCTTTGGAGTAAAAACGACAGCGTAGGAGACATTTCCGCTCACAAACATAAAATTTTGCCCTAACTCGCCAAGTGTGACAATTGTTGAGATTTCTAGTTGGCAATAACCTCCGAACTATTAAATGGGGATGTGGTTTAGTGGTATAATACCTCTTTAGCATAGAGGTGGTCCGGCGTTCGATTCGCCGCATCTCCATTTTTTTTCTCTCACCATATGCCCCCGGATTACCCGGCGCAGGCCAAAGCATGGTGCAAAGCTCACTTTCCCGAGAGGTAGCATACAAACGAATCTCCCGAAATCCATAAAGCCCACCACCCCAGCGACACCTGACTAGATTGACTTCGCGACAAAACGAGCCCGCGATGGTACGGTAACTTCCACAGGCTCAAAGCCCAAGCTCAGATGACCCCCCGTGATCCCATTCGAAACCCATCAACCCAAGCACTGTAGGTGCCCCCACTGCAGTCCATGTAGTTGCGAGCGAGTTTGCAAAGGAAACCACCATCGGGGGAAATCTAGTTAATCCAGGTCCAATTCACCCTGAGGGGTGGCGCGTAGCTACCAAAAAGTCATCATGCACGCCCGGACCACAGAGTGGATAATGCCCACAGCTCTTCTTGTTACCAGGTTATCCGAAGCTGAAACCCCTCTTCGCAGTTAAGATCAGGATATACTCGTACAGCAATCTGGACCGTACTTAGCACTGTCAGAGTACGCCACTCCTTTCTAGCCGCATCACAGAACCTCCAATCATATATCATCACTCACAGCCTATCACACGCCACCAGCCAACTATGCAGCAGAAAGTAGAAACCCCCTCCTCCATACCCCTTCAACATCAATCGAAAAAAAAATGGCCCTCCGGTAGCCCACGGAGAGGCGAGAGCACCTATAAACCCCCTATAGGACAGGGATCATTTGTCTTGGGATTCTCGTTACACAACTGGCTCTCTTTGCCGTGGAATGCTGTACTCGAGTATCGCGTTTGCCACCACCGAATCGGCCTCCCCCTCTCATGCCCAAATCCAGCTGAGCAGAGACACACATACTCAAAAAAGCAAATACCCACTCTCCCCCAAGCCCTCCCTTTGTCCACTTTGTGGTTGTGCAGAGTCTCGAGCAGCAACAACATCCAGACACACCGCATCGCCGATCTAGTCCAGATTAGGACGTGCGCAGTGATAATTTCTTCTTTTTCCCGCCGCTAACAGCATGGTGAGGGACATCTGTAGCCAGGGTACTTAGCTAAGAAAATATCGTTTATCTTTAACTATGAAAGGATTTTCAACCATCAGTCTAATAAAAATTATAGCTCTATCAGGTCATAGAGTAGATGGCCTTCTACATACTGATAGAGACAAAATAAAAATACCTCTAGTTTTCATGGAGGTATTAAGGTTTAAAAGTTGGTTAAAATTTCGGTTGAAGCAGGGGGGAATGTGGAGAACATGTCAATTACTTCTAACCCCTTTGACAAGGACTGTTAATCGATACTCGCTAAAATATCAACCCGGAAAAGGCCTGTCTTGGCATATTGGACCACTGTTGATAAACTGGAATGAATGTCCACCCGTTCCAGTTATAGATGTCCTTTACCATAAGTTTGGATTTTGACTCTCCACCCCTCCGGGTGGACGTGGGAGTGAGAGGACGTGACTCTGGAAAACCACCCACACTCACACACAAACGCCCGGACGAAAGAGGGGTGTTATTCCCATAGTGGCAGAGGGCCACAACGTGAGGAGTGCTTTAATAGGTAGGTGGGATTGTGCGGTACTCGTACTCGTACGGGGGTTTCTGTTCTGTTCAGCGAGGTCTCGGTTGCTGGCGTTTCTGGCCACTGTAGCGTGAACACACGGTAGTAAGGTAGGGTTCTACGGGTTAAGCTGTGCATCGATATGCCCGGGTGATCTACCTGTCATTTCAGATGTGCTGAATTCCACTTCAGCATCATATTGTGCCGTATCTGACTTACTTACGTTTCCGTTGATAATCCCCCCCCCCTTACTCCTTCGCTTGTTGCCCCTTCCCGCTGGCACTCGTTTACTTTACTGCTTTTGGATAATTCATGGTGGAATCAGCGATGGGAGAGAGATATCCGCTCTTCCGGCCCGGGGGCAAAATAGATGGAAAATCACTTCCACCTCAGATGATAGGATGCTTCCCTCAGCACTCAGCCTCCTAACCAACCAACCAACTATTTATTTTGTCATTGTTAGGATCTCATTAGCCCAACAATCACGGGCCCGAGGGGGGCGGGTCTCTTCTAGTTGATGGAGTTCCGTTTGCTGGAGGGGCAGTGATGTTTCCTTTGGTATCATAGGGAGTCCCAGGGATGTGGGGGGGCATCCCACACCGTATAGCGATAGCTTAGTTTAGCTGGACCGCTGGAAAGAATGAAAACCGAGGTTTAAACCAACCAACCCATACCGGCAGTTACACACCTCGCCAAGTTCAGTCAAAAATTCCACCTCGAAGCACACGTACCAAACGAAGCAAAATCGACGATTGGTCCCCACTGCCGCACAAATCTAATATGCAGGTTTATCTCATTATTGACAATGGTGCAGAATCTAAGATTCCCATCTCTCTCCCTCTCTTTAGCCCAATCCTCCTCCTCTGTCGGCGCCTCCTCCAGACCGGCAAGCAGATGCACTCTTGACAAAAAAGCAAGTAAACAAATTATGGCATTTTGAGGCGTCGCCGACGTAACCCATTCTCTTTTCTTTTTTTCTTTTCTCTCCTTGTATTCCGTTTTGCCATCCCTAATGTGGACGTGCGCAGTGGCATGTTCCGGTATCTGGGCGGTATGATAATAGACAAAAAATCCACCGGAGTATGATAGGTCGAGGATAGGCAGAGTAGGAGGGGGGGGGTTGACTAGCTTGCCATGCAAGACCTGAAACTCATGAGAGAGTGATAGTTGATGATGTGAGGGAGGCGGGGAGGTGCGGGCCGTTGGGGAGGGGGGTATGTTTCGGAGTACAGTAAGTAGGGAGTTAATACCGTAACATTACGATATACAAGTAATATGATAGTTACAAGGAAGAACCTGTCTCCCGATCTGTTTGGCACCGGGGACCACGGGAGCACCCCCGCCGTCCCGAGTATTGCACACCTGTGCTTACTTGTGTACTGGTATGCTTGAACTTGATTGAGTTATTTCCTCTTCTTCCATCTTCCCATTCTCATTCCTTGGTCGATGAATGGATTGACTGATTGATTGATAAAGTTACAGAAAGGTGGGAGCTGAGACATGCATATATCGCAAATATTTGATCCAGCCTATCACCACTCAGCCCGATACCCGCTCTCTACTAGTACCGTAAACACTTGGGAACAAGCGAAATGTGCTACCGGTGCCGTAGGTAGTTGAAATCCCCCCCCCTCTGCGAGCGGGGTGGAGGAATCACCTCAAACTCAGCCCTCAGTCGAGACAAAAAGAAAAAGTAATAAAAAGACAAATACTGGACACCTTACCATGAGAGGAAATTACAACGTCCTAGCGCATCTCCCTTGCGTTCGAGCACCACCTATAGTGGAGTACGGGGGAAATAGCTGAATGGTAAGGTCACTTTAAAGTTCTCACTGGAAGGCGTAAACGCCAGGCGCCAGAGCCGTACTCTCCCGGTGGTCCACCACAAGGTTCTCCCGCCGGCAAGGAGACGAGGGAAATAAAAGGGTGGCGGCCGTGGTGGCGGCAGAGCAAATTTCCCTTGTAATGAATTCCGGGGTCACGCGAGAGGAGTGGAGATGTGATTTGTGCCATCTGCAACGATAACGAGTACGCGTAGTGGATTTTTTTTAGGAACCTTTTTTTTTCTGCTCTAATGAACAAAGATAAAAATAAGATATAAAAAAATCCATCTATTTTGGTTTCCCTCCTTTTATGACCCACGTGATAAGATAAGCCAAATAGGAACCTCAGCTACACGAGCCATTCTTGCTAGAATCAGCACAACACTGACACATCCCGAAACACTCCCTTCAGAAAGCACCAACATTCTCCAAGAGGACCGAAATCCTGCCCAAGTAGAGGTAGTAACTCATCAACTCTTAAGACCCATCAGGCCACATCCAAATCTATGGAAACGAGCACCCCAAACCCAAATTGGAAAGAAAAAGTAACAAGAATTGTAAAATATCAAAAAGCAATTCTCCACAGCCCACCCCATCCCATCTCATTCCGTTCCCAATACCGTATCATACCAGTGCTCGATCGCTTAACCGACTCACTTAGAAAAAAAATCCCGAGCCCGAGGTTTTCTTATTTGACAAAAACAAAGCAAAACCGCTTTATGTAATTAAATTGGTACAGTTCGGTAAGGTACGGCCCACTACGAGCGCCATTGTCGGGGAAAACTTCGTGGAGTGACAAGTCATGACCGATCGAAGGACCCACAACCCTCCCCCCCCCACATGCGCACGGTGCTGCAGCTGGTCCTCCCGTATGCCGCATGTACGGCACGAGGATAAATCGAGGTGGGGGTGGTAGTGATGACTCACGCCACGGGGTGACTGAGACATAGTGCAATCTTAAACCTAGATTTGTTTGCTCCTTGCATAAGTATTCTGGTATCATACTGTATTTAACGTACCGGCATTAATAAAAGCAATGCCCAATGGGAAAGGAAGAAGCAAGAAAACTCAAGGATTCATGTCATGGTGAAAATTTCATCCCGCATAGGGTGGTTAGGTGGGGTAAAATAAGACAGCATAAAAAAAGCGCTGAGGAGGAAGAAGAAGCCTGGGAGGAGTGATGAGCCATGATCGCTATTTGTATATAAATAATTCCCACAAGGAAGAGCCCTATATATAGTACGATGTTTTGAGGGCTTTTAAGGACGGAGATAGGGTTATTGTCTACCGGTGTTTTTGTATCATTGGGTATTGAGATTGTGATAAGATCACATGCCAGTCTACATGGAGGAGTGTATGATACCGAGGAGATGCATACAGAACCAGTACGCTACTCCTACGTGTTTAACGGGCACTCGACGTGTGTGCGCGTGTATCACTGTATCAAGCACGGTCCATTACAAGCTGGGCTAAGCCAGCCATTTAGCTGCGTCTGGACTCAACTTCCTGGAGGATTTGATTGGTCCCAGGGCAGTGTTATTGAGACTTCTGTATTTGGGAGGGTGGCAACAGGGGGCTGCGCGCTGGTGCTGTTTGAGATTGAGCTTGGACTTGGTTGTTGCAGGTATTACAATGGTTGTATATATCATAATGAAATTAAGAAGCAGGGTGTGGTTCTGTACTCGTCCGGGGCAATATGTGCCCGGAAACAGGAGTTGTGATTTCGTATGGGTCCTGAGATAAGCATTGATTTTTTTGCAACATCTTTCATGAATCCCTGTTTCCGGATGCTTGTATCTGGCGATAAGTATTTGAAAATACGGGTATAGACTGTATAGTCGAACAACCACCTAGACAGCGAGAGACACCCCTTTCTCATCCTCAGATACCCTATGCTAGATACAGGCACTTGTTTCTTGGGACGAGTACCTTAGGATCTCAAATTATTGAGCCATGTGTTGTCTAGTCCGAAATTCCCTTGTCTGGGAAAGGGACGATAAAAAAAACACGACAAAGGGCGGGCCTCTCAACACGTCCCAGGAATATTGAACCCGAACACAGGGGGGTAAAATTTGTATGGGGGATTGTCTGCACATCTGTGAGCCCGTACTAAATTCGGACTCAAATGTTCGGGTTCAATATACCTGGGACTTGTAGAAGACAAAAGATAACAAAAATATGATACTAGATCTTACTAGAGGAGGCAACTAGGACGACATGGTACTCTGCACGGTTCAATTGTTTGAGATTCTACGGTAGCATAACCCAACACCGGTAGATAGGATGTGAAATTTGAAATGTGTTTGGGAGGGGAATTGGTCTGGTGATACGATAAGGATGTCCCTGATCCGAGTCTTACGGGAGAGGCCTGTGGTAATATTTCGTTGCCGGATAGGGCGGAATATCGAATACTCTCCTGTGGGCTATTAATTACCCGGGCAAGGGGTGGAAGTATGGGGACTACCAATTCTCCGCGTACAATTAAGTTATTTGGGGAATAAGGCCTGAGCTGGGTATAACCAAAAACCCATCTTTTTTGGTTGAGCTCTTACAAGCACAGGTTCAAGCAGAATATTGTAATAATACATACCCTTCTAGGAGGTTTGCATGGTTCCGACATACCATGTAATGCAATACTACGTTATCGGTACGAGTGATCTACAGTGGCGTCCACAAAGCTCCCACACCCTCCCAAGAAACCCTAGGAAATGCTTCGCTTGCCTTTTCCTTTCCACAAGGCAATAAAGGGAACCAGGATGAAAGCTTATAGCACCCCTGGAGGCATACCGGCGTCTGAAAACAGTTATCCAAAAGACTCCTGCTGTTTTGTTGCTGTTAATAGGTATTGCTCTTGAGGTGCATGGAGGAGTAAGTCATGAGAACTTCGCGGGCATGGGTGCACTTGGATAGCTGGAGGAGCAGTCGCCCTACTTCGAACCCGACTGATGACTAATTAACTAAAATACACTAACCATACTGGTACTATAATATTAGACTGCAGTAGAAACTAGAGTACCGGTGCGGTTACCGCAGCAAACCCACTACTATACCTACTCCCTTGTTTACTTTTCTTCCCCCCTCCTCGACGCTTATAAAAACAGTGTACCCAGCACTAGCGAATCCACGAGCGCGATGCAGACCTGCCGGTGATCACCCCCCAAGTAGAAACATTCAGCGAGATCACCTTCCCTCGTTGCCCCAAATACCAAGTGTCGCGCCTGCACCAGCACACGAGTACGACGCAATTGCCACGCAGCAGTAGCGAGGGCGTTAAACCACGGAGAAACAGGAACAGAAACAGCGCAAATCACCAGTACCAGGGGGCAGAGACAAAACAGGGAACAAGCTAGACTACGTGGTGATACCACATAGTTGGAGCTGGTACAAGTACGACACCAGCACTGTATTATAAAGTGCGAATAATTGGCATTGTAATAAAAACCCCTCATATACTCGTAGCGCGCAAGAAGAAGAAGAAGAAGTACTCGTATAACTTAGTGCTGCGCTGTGCTGGAAAAAAAAAAGAAGAAAAAAAAAATCGAACCAAATCCGTGCACACCCGTGCGGCCATAAGGAATTCAAGATCCCTGGTTATGTGTTCTTACATGGTATGAGTATGATAGTACTGTACCCCTGGACTCTCCAGTTCATCATTGCCTACCGGCACAAGATGACCCCCCCTCTAGCTTAAGCATTCATATTACTGCACTGAGTCAGAGAAGCCTAACACAGTACGGTATCCAAGCATTGGCGCCGCCAAGTCACACCAAGGGTCCGGGGATCTCGTCTCCATTGTTCTCAGTTAATATGGGCTTCGGTAGTCCATTGGGCTCACATCCGATTGAGGTTACAATATATATGATAAACGAGAGAGTGGATGTAACTTCTGGTTGGTCAAGCAGGACTTGTGAGGGCCTGTGGTGGTTGCAGGGAGCTGTTCCAACATGCTCTTCAAAGTGTTTTCCCGTCAGCGCTCACTCTCCCAATCCCATTTCATAGGGCACCCCCTGCTGTGGCTTAGAAAGTGTGATACTCGTATATACAGTACCTTTGGACAGACGCTATTTTTTCAAAGTGAGCTACGACCTGGCGGCGGCAGTGGTACATGAGGAGTTTTTTTTTGTGGGAATATACTATAAAATCCGGTTTAGTGATATGAGAGGTAAAGTTCCCAATCAAAAGTACTCGTGGGGAGTGATGATGGTGATGATGGTTGGATGTTATCTCTGCTGACCCTACACAACTGACAATAGAGACAAGGGCTAATGGGCTTGGAGAGGTGGAGGTTGGGATCAAGTGTCCCATAAAAATCGAGGACAATTTCTGCGAAACGCTATAAGTCGCCCCCTCCAGGCGCGTTATTTTTTTTTACAATTTTAACTGATACGCCCGAGTGCTACTATAGCGCTATCATTGTACGCAGTGCCGCATACCATAGTCTACCATTACCCAATTGAGAACCGAAATGACGGATTTACATGTTCAGGGAAGGAGGGAGCATCATATGCAACAATTTAGGAGGAGAAGGAGAGGGGAATAACTTCCATGAACGAAAAAAACTAAAAGTAAATATGATACAATACCGTACACAAAAAAGCGAAGTGAGAACTTTTTTTAAATGCTTTTTATATTCCCACCACCTCTCTAACCTCCGCCAACGTCTCCTCAGCACTCTCCCGAGCTTTCCGCTCTCCCTCACTCGCTACAAAACGTAGCACCTCTCTATTACTCTCCGCGATGATCTTCTCGTACTCATCCCGGATGGGTTCCAAGTGCTCGCTAATGGCGTCTGCGACAAGATCTTTGAACTCCTTAAGACTCAAATCTGAGACTTCCTTGGCTACGTTTTCAAAGTCTTGTCGGCGCCGGATGTGGGAAAGTATCTCGATGAGATTTGAAAGGCCTGGTCGGTTCTGCGTGTCGTAGGTCAGGGGGCCTGGGTGGCTATCGGTTATGGCCTTTCTGAGTTTGTCGCGAACCCCTTTTGGCGTGTCTGTTAGGAGAATGCGGGAGGAGGGGTCTGCGGCTGATTTGGACATTTTTTGCGTAGGGTCTTTGAGCGACATCACACGCTTGGCCGGTGCTAAGGTGTTTGATTAGCTATTTCCGGGGGAGATGGAAACGTACATGCATGAGCTGGGAGGGGTGGTACAGAGGAGGGTAATAGGCAATTTTAAGATATCTCTCTTGAAGGTTTTGTTAAAGCTAGATGCGATCTCTCGGGTGAGCTCTAAATGTTGGGCTTGGTCTTCACCAACCGGAACATGCGTAGTTCTATTTCCTTATTAGTCTCAAACCCCCGTAATTCCTTGGCACAAAAAAAAAATCAAAGGTGCGCAAACTTGTGTATCAGAATATCCGCCGCCTGTAAAACCGGATACGAGAATAACCCCAACTTCAAGCCGGCCGTAGCAGGCTTCTCCTGAAGGACATCTTGATCTGGGGGGACCCCAAGCTTGCTCTGCTCCCCCATCCTCCCCCAACAAGACTCAGCAAAACCATTATCCACAAGAGCTTGCCTGGTAGCGGGTGGGTGGGCGAAGGGGAACAAAAACCAAGAAACCCACGCACCTTCCATTGAGTCATGCGATTTAACCTCCCCATCGACGCAACACAACTCAAAATCCACATCAATTCCGAGTGCGCCGGCACACGACTCTGCTCAAAAATCGTGCACCTCCTAGGATCCAACCCAACAGCCAAAAGTGCAGCCAGCATTTCCATCTTGCGCTCCCGCAATTGATCCGCCTCCTGCGGCTGGGTGATGGCGTGCAGATCCACGATGCAGAAGATGAGCCTGGCTGACTCGGGCGACTTGTCCTGTATCCCGACCCATTGGCGGAGGGCGCCCAAATAGTTCCCCAAGTGCGGGATCCCGGTCGGTTGGATGCCGGAGAAAACGCTGACGTTCGAGGAGGCTCTGCGAGCTTGCAACTGGCCTCCTCGCTGGATGGATTTGAGAAGTTTTGTGGTGCGCTTCATGTCGAGGTTGTATATTGGTAGCACCTTTTTGCCAGGCGGGGGTTAGAGGGGCTCTCGGACGGAATTCTGTGTGGTACAGTAGGTGTGAGGGAAAAAAAAAAGTTGTGTTTCGGATGCGGCTCAACGGCCGCCAAGAGCGCTACAGCGCAAGCAAGTTAGGTTAAGTTATTTTTGTTTGTTTAGATGGCGACTTTCTCTAGAGTACCCTAACCCTGCTCCAAAGTGCCATTATTTCGATGAAGGGCTGCGATGGGTGCCATACCGTAATGAAAGTGCAAAAGTCCTATAATACTTGTATAATATCGCTAGTCCTTTGAAGACACGAGAACAGCGATTTCGGTTTGACATTTCCTACGAGTATCCTTGCTCAATTGAGCTTGGGCAACAATTAAGACCCCCGAACAAAACAAAACCTCAATCTCTCTGCCTCCTATAATAACCCGCCAGACGCAATCACCCCCAATCAAATCAATAATAAATATTCGACCAGTACGAGTAAACCCCAAATTCCACATGGCAAGCATGTGAATTCGTATATCTCATGTTGAGCTCATACAAGGTCGTGCCTCGCGTATAAGCAAATCATTCCCAGGGGAGAAGGTTTGCTGGAGTGCAAATCTTCCAATGGACTTCATACAACAGCATGGTCCCTACGTATTTTAGAACACGTAACCAACTGGACGAGAACCACTCGCTTTGTGAAGTAAAGGCAGCTATCCAACCTGCACAATCTCTATTGCTAGCCTACCAAACAGAAATAACTACTACATACAATACCAAATACCGGTGCCCATATGGTACAGGCATACCAAATTATTAGCTGACAATAAGCCAACAGCAGTACGACAAAACAGAATGGGTTAGCGCCTATCATCTCGCCTCACCACACTTCACCTCACCCCTCAAACTTCACGGCTCACACCGCTCCCGGTATCTGATAGAATTGAGGGAGGAAAAATGATCAAGCAAATCTAAAAATCCATTCTCTATTATTGCTCAAAAATCTCCCAGACAAGTGCTTCCAACAGGTGCGCGAGGCTATAAATTTACAATAAAAATAGCAATGCCATATGGCACTCGCACATAATCTAGCAGTCTGAGCCGACAGATCAAACAAGGGATATACATAGGAAATAAAAATAAACTTATGGCGAATCTTGGTATATGAAAAGTTTCGTATGAAGTATGTTCATGGCCCTGATCGCGTCGGTTTCTCTGACCACGCAGGAGATATTTATCTCGCTCGCGCCTGTGGCAATCATATCGTTGTTAGCCATACCAATTGCCAGTGGTGTGAAGAATGGAAAAATGGTGGGGAAGTTGCCTTGCGAAATCATTTCGATATTGACTTTTGATTCTGCGAGAACCGTGAACATACGACCCGCTATGCCGATCATGTGTTTCATTTGCTTTCCCACAAGGGAAAGGATAGTCAAGTCGCGAATAACATCAACGGTCCCACACTTTCTCAGCTCCTCAATTGCGTCCTTGAGGTTCTGCTCCCTATCTTCGGAGTGCAGGGCCATAGACACGTGTACCTCCGAAGTGGAGATCAGATCTACCGTGAGGCGCCATTGATCCAGCACCGAGAAGATGTTTGCAAGGAAGCCATGTGATAGGGATTTCCTGTTGGAGTGAATGTTCAAAACCACAATGTTATTTTTTATGGTCACAGCTGTAGGGCGTTTCAACCGTTCCCGTAAAAGTGGATCCTGAGACCTGAGCCGGATGTGGCGGGGTGGGTAGGTTGGTGTCTCTTCGCCTTTCCGAGAAATTGAGTCCGGAAAGATAATAGTTCCCTCCCCGGTGGGATTTTCGACGTTCTTGATGCGGATAGGGATACGAGCCTTAATCGCCTGCTCCATGGTAAACGGGTGGATAACCTTTGGACATGTGTTAACAGGGAAACTAACGAGATAGGGCTAAATGCGAAAGAAAAGAAAAAGATCCATGGTAATAATAAAAATAATAATAATGCCGGTAATTATAGCTAAAACGTACCTCGGATCCATAGTAGGTCAATTCGGCAGCTTCCTCCGGAGTAATTATGGGTATCAAACGTGCAGCAGGAACCTTTCTAGGATCCGCAGTAAAAATTCCATCCACCTCCTTCCAAACCTGAAGCTCATCCGCATCCAAGCCAGCCGCCAGCAACGCCGCACAAAGATCCGTGTATCCTCTCCCGATAGATGACAATATGCTCCCCGGGACCGTTCCGAAATAGCCTGACCGGAAGTAAGTGGGAGGATTAGCACTCGTTGAACCTGAAAAGCCCCACGCGTTCTGACCGCTAGTTTGGTTCCGCTTTATTCGATAAAAATTATAATAGCATATGGGCTCTACGAGTACTATTCAATCACCTACCAGTAACGACAGGGACCCTCCCCTCACAACCCCGTATCATCTCCCCCAATTGGTTTGCAAGGTAGTCATAGAATTCCTGATTTAGCCCGTGTTTGGCAGGGTAGGACCCGTGAATGATATTTTCGAGATTGACATACTCCGCATCAACGCCCTAAGCAACCGGCCGCCCCACAAGCGGGCAGGGAGATTAGTAAAAGTAGGACAGACAAGCCCCACCTATCAAGAGAAAGGGGAGAAAAAAGAGAAAAAAGGAATCAAGCAAAACTTACCCTGTCCCTCAGCATTGCGGTCATGAATAAGCAGCTAAGCTTTTCCCCAGCTCCGACAATGATATCCTTCGTCTTAGGACTAATCTCATCAATGATCTATAAATACAAATCAGCTACCTACCGGAACCCTCTGCTGCCCACCTCGCGGGGCTTTCGGTTTCACTTGTTTCGGTAGAGACAGACCTGTGCCGCGCTCAGGAAACTTGCTAGCCTTCCACACTCTGCCTCAATCTCACTTTCTAGCATAGCTATGATTTCCTCTGAGCGGATTTCCTGCTTTGCGGCGCGAATGTGGTCTTCCCGGATGTCATTCACGATACCGATATACAGCTTCGATTGCGGTTTCAAGGCTTCTTCCGCTGCTCGGAGTAACCTGATAACAGGTTAGGAAGGGATCAGCTGAGCCCATTGCTTCATTGGTTCACTTCACAGGATAGAATAGCTTGGGGCCAACCCACCGGTTTGTAGTTCCTTCGGCTTTGGTATCCGTGCTTCGAGCGGAACATACGATTGCGACTTTATTCGTGTGAATGTTTATCCTACCATAAGATATTGTGGTCAGCCAGTTTTAATTCTCTAATTTCGCTCGTTTGTTTGTTTAGTTGGAGACAGGTATTCAACGGTGACTGATGTATGATACCTAACGATTTGCTCCGCAATTTGAGCCGCAAATTTCCCAACACTTGTCCCGCCGAATTTTTGAATTATCCATCCTCCCTCTGCCTCGTTGCCCAAAAGCTCGCCCGGTTCGCCCATCGTGTTGACTTTGCTTATCTGGTTCTGATTCTCGAAGTCAATTGGAAGGGTGGTTGACCTCCCGACAACTATCGCGCAAGGGGGTTAAACTTCTTTGTCTTAGAAAGCTGATCTATATGGGTGGAGCACAACGTGGGGGGGAAATATTGGAGGGCAAGAGCCTGTGATAGGGTTTTCCTATCAGATTCTAAAAGCCAAGGTGTCGACAACGGTTCGAAAAAGAAAAATGACTCAGCAAAACGAAACGAAAGCGCAGTACCACGACTCTTTCAGGGCCACAATTCCTACTTGCTCAATGGCTATTTTTGGAAAACTAGTTTCGCTACTATCCCTAACTCCCTAATACTTCCGTACCGGTAGATTATTAAGCACGGGGTGGGGGGAATGCACTGCGGTGCCTAAAGTTACATGTGTTTATATCAATCCTGACGAAGGCCTCATTTCTACATCAATTATAACAAAAAACCTCCGACTCCATGTATCGCGAATCCCGGATCTGGTCAAACCGCAGATACGGTAACAAGGTTCAATCCAAATATCCCGCCTTCTCACCTCCGTCCTACACAAGAGCATGTAGCATTCCGCTCCGAACCGAACACAAGACCAGCACCACGGGCTTTGGTATGATAGATAGGATATCTGGATGTTGTGCAGATAAATCCAAGCCCTCACGGTTGGCCGAAGATCTCAAGTCTTGGCTGAAATTTTCGAGGGGGAATCGAGTTCTCCTCCACAGGTTTAAGTGCGGAGACACAGGATTCATGCGAGATCCCATCATTAGATTATGTGAAGCTCCCAAGTAAATACCTCGAGTAGTTGCGCTTGCTCGCTTGTTCACCCAAATCGGGGCCCCCATCTCCCACATCCTTCGCGGTTGCCGCTGCTTTCCTCACTAGTTGTGCCCGCAAACATCCTACTTTTGTTTCTTATTTCCCATAATACCGGTGCATATATATCTATATATATCTTCCTTTGCTTTTTGTAACCTTCATTTATTAAATTTACCTTTTACCTTTCCCGGGGGCGGGGCACGGGAAGGCCAGGCGATGCCGCTGAGATTTCGATCCCGTATCGTGAGTTTGGAAGGAAAAAAGTTGGAACCATACGTAAATTTATGCCCGGTGTGCAATGCGGTCCTTGTTATCCCATGTTATGTAGGTTTAGGCCTTTTTTTATATACCACTTCCACCACCGACCATCAGCAGGCAGGCAGGCTTCGGTTCCCCCTTCTTTCTTTTTCCACCACTCTTACTGCGGGATTCGGCAGTCACTCGCTGTATGCGCTCCTTGCTCATCACAAAATTTGATGGTTATATCATACTCTGTTTTATTTTGTTTTTCCCCTCTGCCATTTCGCTTGTCCATACGATCGCCAGCCGGAATTCGAATCGAGAACAAGCATGCGACTCTGATTTCAAAAACCTTTAACCAACTGCGATAAGCAATTCCGTTTCCTTTCTTTTCCTGCTAATGCGTCAACGAAATCGAGACATTTGTGGAACCATTCTTGGTGGTCATGTCATGATAAAGCTGAAGGGAGAAATCCCTGCCCAAACGATAAATCGTGTGGCGTGCCGGGAACGATACGGTAAAGAGTTCAAGTTGTGCCTTCTGGTAACTAGTTGGTCAATGAGGGACGTAGAAAAATCACCTTAACTTAGAGGCTCCTCCCGCCGGAGTTCCTGCCAAACATGGTTCAATGCCCTTTACTTTCAACTAAGAGGTTCTCTAGCGCAGCAACCCAATCATCCCACAACCAGCACCAAGTCAGCAGAGCAGAGCACGAGTGGGAGCAGTGGAAAACCAACCCCGAAACATATCCCCAACAAAGTTGAGCAAGCAAGCAAATAGAAGTTAGAGAGCCCTACCGACACCGTTCCCAAACCAACTAATCGCCTGCCAATCTATAATACCTGCCCCCCTTTGTCTCCGAGAGACCATAAATTAGAGTAACATAAGGTTACGAGTGTACGGCAACCAGCCTACGGTACCGTACCGGCGAACGCATATACCCTAACCATCCTCATTTGGTTTTGTCGTAAATTATTATTATTATTATTATTATTAATTATTTTTCATTGTTTTCATGATGTACTCGTGCACCCGGGAACGTTCCCGTCAAGCGAGCCTGTAAACTGGTTTGGATTCCAACTCGGTAGCCAGGTTCATTCGTCTATGCATCGTAAAATTGTAACGATGTGATCCCCCGACCATACGCCGACCATTGCAATATGTGGTCGCCGACGTAGGCAAAGGCACGCGATCCTCAATCGAACGCTTTGCTGCCCCGATCAGGAGAAGGGGGAAAGAAAAGAAAAAAGCCGGACAAGTTAGACGATATCCGACCCCTCCCCTATTCTCCTCGTCTCAAGTACCGGCACTGTATTCAATTCAACGGGCTTGGTACGAGTAGTGGGGCTATACTTTCCAGTCAGTGGTGGACACCACGTTTTTCTAGCGAAGCGAACAAGTTTTGACAATAAGTTGATTCAAGAGGGTGAGGATGTTGGCCAATATAAATATCGAATCTGGCCCGACAGAGCGGTTGCGCTGGGACTCAGAACCCACCAACGAGAAGGCTGGAAAAGAGAGCTCTCAAAACAAGCGGATTTTTATGGGTGTGTAGGATGGCCGCCTGCGCGCTATCGCAAATGATAACAATGACATCGGGTGCTCGGTAGGTTGGAGGAAAGAAGTAAGGTGGGGAAGAAAGGTGAATCAAGACTGCTGAGTTTAAGGTGTTGTTGCCCTTGAGGAGCCTGAACAGATTGGAATGGAAATTACCGGCTCTTTGAAGTACAGTACTCGTGCCAAGGTTGCGGCGTGCGGCCGCAACCCCCGCATGTTCGCTGGCTCACAACCGGGGCCACTCTAAAGAGTGCCTGACAGCTCAACGCAAATTTACAGCTCAACGCAAATTTGTGGCT
>Ga0307513_10000033_pt1:0-17500 | contig 185074 bp, 96 predicted proteins | sample 15_EM_MG_FD_202174 | JGI IMG/M metagenome (GOLD analysis project Ga0307513, IMG submission 202174) | Populus trichocarpa ectomycorrhiza microbial communities from riparian zone in the Pacific Northwest, United States - 15_EM | ecosystem: Host-associated > Plants > Roots > Unclassified...
TTGGCTGTCTTGTGTTTCTAATAAGTTGTTTAATAGTTGGCATGTTGAATCGTATGCATAATGGGCTGGTTTAGATCGATCCTAACCGGATGATTATGAATTCTTTCTATATTCATATTCTATTTTATTAAAATTAAAAAAATTCAAATTAATAGAATACGGTAAGAAACTAAAATCTCAAATCGCGATTTGTGTTAAATTCCTGCTATTTTTTATGCAACTGCTACAAGATCAACAATTCCATGAACTTGGGCTTCTGCTGCTGACATAAAAACATCCCTTTCCATGTCTTCGGATACAACCCATAACATAAGGGTTTGCCTGTTCTTTGTGCATAAACCCTTGTGAGGATTTCGCGCAGTTTCAGTAGTTCTTCCGCTTCCAGGACAAATTCTCCTATTTGTGCTTCATAAAAAGCAGCAATAGGTTGATGGATCATTACCCTGATGATATAAGATAATAAAGGGTTACTTTATCTCGCATAAGAAGGTCACGAGAAGAGATAAAGAATAAAAAAAAAGACCAGGGAATCCATAAATTGAAAGGATAGGGGGGGCACAGCCCCCAACCAAGGGAGTGGATCCAGTATGTCCCCCCTTATTCATTCCCGGCATGCTGCCCCGGGGCCGGAATGCGGTAGGGTCTTCAAGCCCCACGCTCGATTCTCGAGATTCATGGGCCGTCTCGCGAAGATCTTCGATCCGAACCTTCGCATCTACTTTCTCTTAGAGGATGAACCACGCCTTCGCTATCGCCCCTCGCTACTGCTCAACCTCGCTATCGCATTGATTCTTGCCGGCCCTTCCAGATTCAAATTCCTTATTGAGATCGAGATCTTGTTCCATTAGACCCAGTTTGGTCAGATTAGTTCCATAATATAGCTTGCCCGGACCGGGCTTTCAGTCTTTGGTCGGGCCGGCCTAATGAATGATCATTGTTCGGGAACAAAAGAATAAGACTTAAGGCTTTTGCTATCGCAAGACGATCGAAGAGCTATCGCTCAGCTGCTTCGCGTATTACGAAAGCCGTATTGCCCGAAGGGGGCATGCTGCAAGAGCGTAGGTCAGTGATAAGCGTAGGAGGTGTGCCCGAAGGGCAGCGGCAGCAGTGTGGTTCCGGGTGCCGTCGCTAGATTGAGATCCGCAGGGTGGCGGGGACTTCGACTGCCTTGTATCAGGTGAAGAGAAGGGGGTTTTAGAGGTAAGACAGATCATTACGTAATACAGAGTCAGACGGGAGAAGGATGGGAGCAAGTTAAGTGAACCGAGGTAGTTAAACTAGGGCATATAAGCAATCAGCTTGTGTAAGCATGGCTTGAAGGTAAGCTTGCATGCTGTCAGTAAAGAGAGCTCTTAGTTAGCTCGTAAACTCGCTTTCCCATTATACGCGCAGCAAGAAAAGGAGAAAAATACCTCTTTAGAGTGACCTTGCTATTACTTATTAATGAATTAACGATAAATGCACTGAAAGACAAAATCGTTTCCCAACTAGAAAGAATTTTGAGAGTCTATAGGGATACTGCTGTAGATGTGAACTTACCAACAGGAGTCAATCTCCAAGAGGTAGCCGAACGTCTTTTTTTTAGCGACGCAAGCATTCAATGTCTAAACCAGATCTATGTAGATCTCGTCAATCAGGGCACGCAGAGTCCCCACTTTGCCCAAGCTCTTGATTATGTTCTGGGAGGTATGTAGTTAGGATTTTTTATAGGCTTTATTTAGAGTTTAGGTAAGACTTTCAGACCACCATTTTCAAATTCTCCCCCGGACGTAGCTGAAAGGTGAACCGGGTTACCAAAGTCACGATTAGAATAAATGGTAGTTCGCTGGGATCCTCTCATGCTTCCCAGAGATGGAGGTTCGAATCCTTCTCGTGACTGACAGGAAAAGTCCAATACTCAACCTCGAATACGACTTGCATGTTATCGCATATCGTTGTTGTAGCATGATTTTAGCTTCTTAGCGCTTAAGCTACTACCTACTCTATAAGAAAGCCTACTTACCTTAGATGGAGGGAGGAGATAGTAAGGAAGACTTTCTACGCTATACGATCTTTCTTCTCTTATGATATTTCTCGTAATCTCTCATTGGGAATAGCCCTTGAAAGATAAAGATCGCTTTTCATGCTTCAATGAATCCCTTGACTCTGGTTTCCTTTACTCCTTTCCTTTGCTTTCTTGATCTAGCTTTCTGACTGTGAATGATTCTTCTTCTTCTCAACAGCAGTCGTGAGTCCTCCCACCAATAGTGAAGTCGTCAAAAAAAATATATTATTCTAATAAGACGCACGAGGAATAATCGGGCAAGGCGGTCTTTCTCGTTACTTTGACGGCTGTTTGCCCTTTTCTGACCGAAATAGAAGAGCAGGTCTCGTGCCTGGGAGATTTTTCCAAATCCCTAACGAATAGAGCCGGTAGGAACTAGCTGCGACGCAGCAAAACAATTTCATTGCGGTAAGCACTCTTCTGAGACTAGAGACTGACTATCTATTGGCCCCAACCTTTACAGCTCCCTAAATCTCGAACTCAATCATCGAAAGGGAAACTGGATCAACAGGTGATGAAAGCCTCTTCAGTAAACTCTTTCCGCTTCCGCTTCTGAATCTGGATGGCGGCTTTGGTTGGAGAAGAGAGTTTTTCAGTTATGGTTTAGGGCTAGTGAGTTACTCATTTCATTCATTCGATTCATCACAAGGGCATTCGCTAAGCAGCTAAGCTGAAGTCAAATACCCGGAAAAGTCCTATCTCCGAATTCCGGTAAAGAAGAAATTCATTGATAACAGATCATTGCTAAGAAAGAAGAGTTTCGTAGCCAAGCCAGGAAGAAAGCCAAGGGTAAGAAGCTAAAGCATAAGAAGCCTCAAAATCTCGCTCCCTCGCTCGTGTACTTAGCACTGCAACTCGATCTGGTAAAGGGACAGGGACTGCTGCAACGAGAACTTAAACTCAAAATGAATTTAATCCTGCCTCGAGAATCTGCTATAGCGATACCTACATTAAATCAATTGATTTAATGTAGGCAGTAGGCATCGCTCTTGACCTTTCTTCCTTTCCCAGGACTGAAAGCTTCCTAAACTGGATCAATGTGAATGTCCGAGTAGGGTGAATCAATGAATGTCCTGTTAGAAGGCCGGGTAACTATCAATTTCATAAGAGAAGAGAGATGGGATCGTAGGCTAGATCACGTCCCTTCCAGTTGATTGCTTTTGTACCTGTACTTGGATCCCGTCCCGAATCACTAAATAGTGAGGGCTCGGAACTTCTATTCTTCATCTTAGAATCGGGTAGAATGCCGTGCTGTTCAAACTCGGACTCGCGAGTTAATGATTAGAAGCACATGCGAGTTTTACCCACCAATCTCTTCTAACTGCAGCTTTTGCTCAATCATACGCGGGAGAGGGAATATCTTGAATGGATAGATGGGAGTATTATACACGTAATATACGATGACTAGTTCCGATCGTGGGATCGTTCTCTCGTTTCCCTCACCTCAATAGGTGGGTAAGATTGCTATTACAGTACCTAACATGTTGTCATTTCGAGTGGGTGGGACATAGAGGCAGAGGTGGGGGGCTTTGAGAGCTAAAGGCTTGGGCTTCTGCTGGCAAGAAGAGGCCGAGGTAAGAATACGACCCTAAAGTATAGGGCAACTTCGTCTCCAAAGTCCTATTAAGCTCAAAAGAAAGAAGCACTGCCCTGTAAAGCAGATATTACGAAGTGGCATTTCAAGATACGAAAGCTGATCATGGGACGGCAGCCTGCCTACCAACCAAATATGAAAAATTTTGTTAGTACCATCTGTTGCTCTACATCGCGATAGACCAATTGCGTGAGCGGGAAATAGAATAAAAATACGAGCGGAGCGGATCTCGTCCCTTTTTGCCGAGGAGGGGTTTCCCCGTTGTCGAAGGACAGATCATTAGTTGGAGACAAAGAAAGCCTCATATCACAGCACTTCTCGAAGATCATGTTCTAAAGATAACGTATATATAAGAAAGTGCTTGTTTTGTGATCTTCGTCTAGAAGGAAAGGTGGCCCATACCTGATTTCGATGTGACGAGCCCAGCCGCCGATTGGATTGGAGGGAAGAAGTTGTTGACCTTTAATAATGCTCCGCTTCCAAGCCTCCTCTTTCACACCCAGCGAGCAGGTCATTCTCCTATTTGTCAATGTTCATCACATCCTCCTATGCATCCCTGGCTTTCACTCCTATACTACGGGTCTTTGACCTACTGATCGATCCCACACCTGGCCTCAAGGCAGATGAAAGACCAGGAAAAAAAGGCCATAAACTATACCCGGCTCCAGGTCAAATAGCCGAATTAGCATCGATTGAATCACAAATCACCGTAGTAGCTTAGATAGATCGAAAAAGCTGTGAATAGGGCTTCAGTTCTTATTTTCCCAAATTAGTTCAGTGGGGAGGCAACTCAATACAATAGGTAGCTCAAGCCGATAAAGAAGCTCAAACCTGGCTTGTGTAGCCTATGCGAAGCAAGTCGGAACTGGCTCAAGGGAAAGAGATGAATCGATAAGAACGATCCCAATTGAATCAATAGATGCAGGATTACCCAAGGGATGCCTTCCTAAGCCCAAATTACTGGATTTCCTGCTTTCTTGAACCGGATTACACTGACAGAAGAAAGATGCCATATTAGCCCTGATGAAGCTTCCCGCCTAACCTTACCTTAGATAGGGGGAGAAGTAAGGCACGAAGAGTTTCCATGATGTGGCGATGTTTTCGTTCAGCACGCCCATTCAAAAGGCAATTAGGCCAATTAGACTGAAGGGAAGGTGCGAGAAGGAAATAGAATAGTCTTTTTTTCAAAAAAAAAAGTATGCGCTCTGCTAAGGCTCATCGGTCTTTTGGCAATATAAAGCATACTACTCATCGATTATTTGGTCTTTTGTGATCGAAACAACCTAGGAAGAGTTGTTGCCTACATAACCTACCTTCCAGACAAGAAGGTATCAGATCACTGTAGTTCTCGACCCTTTTTGTTAAACCAGTTCCTGTACTCTTTTTGAATGAATTCCAGTCTGTAAAGTAATCTGGTGGAAGGAAGAAGGGCAGCTTGAAAGATTTCACCAGGTCCAGTTCTTGTTATCGGACTAGAAGCAGCTAATGAATCCGCATCTGTTGGAGGAAGGACTGCTATTGCATCTTTTATCGGACGGGCTACTTCTGTTGATTGAGAGATGGGAATGCCTAGTCAAGATGTGCCGTGGGATTTCCCTTCTGAGATGGAGGTCCTGTTCCCAGTTGAATCAGAGCTGTGACCAAGTCGACTGCTCTCCTTCTCCTAGCAAAGTCCTATTCGGGGTGTGAAGGAAGACGAGGCCGATCCTTATATTTAAATAGTATTCCACGATCTCTCTATCTGTAAAGGTAAAGTACCCCTGGGATTCGACTTGCCTTTCTTGCTTTTAGAACGGGGAGGGAACCTGAAGTCTGGCAGAAAATCCGAATCATAGTTAGCAGTTTGAATAGAACCAGTGTCGTAGCCAAGAGAATGGGAAGCAGGGCAATGATAATTGTTCGGTTGGGATTCTGTGAGTAAGGGAGCAGAGGCAGAATCGAACTAAGAAGATTCGGAGTAATGAAAATAGAACTCAAAAGCAACTTACCATGACATTTGTTGAGAAAATCCTGCTAGAAAGAGGAACTTGGCAGAGGTAGCGAGGAGTTGACTTCCGGAATCAACAGGTTGGTAATTTCATACATGATGTCATTCCATTCGCTCATCTTTCTCCTCGTCGGGAAACCTTTCGCTAGTCTGGTGGTAGCTTCGGTGCCCTCCCGCCTCTCGATTCTCGGCAGGGTTTTCTCAACCTCAATCATTTCATATTTTCTTCTCGATCAACAAAGTGGAACAAAAGGCTAGTTTCCTTTGCGCAGCGCTTCACCATGCTCCTTGCTGCACGCGCTAGGGACTGTATAACCGGCTGCTTTCGGTTGTTTGACACACCACTTAGGCGGCAGGTAAGCTTGATGACTGAAAGCTTTCAATTCAAGTTAAGCAACGAAGAGGTCGAGGCATAGCCCAGGTGCTTTTAGCGAAGCCGGAATTCCATTAAGGTAGTTCCGCCGAGGGGAAGAAGAATTCTAGATCGAATGCGACTGGGATTGAGGAGGGCTAGCTTTCACGTGGTTCAGGCTCCAGGGGAATGCTTTTTAAGCTCATACCAGGAAATTCCATATTAATAGAATTCTTCCATTAGAGCGAGTTCGGTCAGATCAAGCTATTCAAGCTATTTTGGCTTGGGGCAGGGGCGTAGCGAGCAGAAAATTCCCTATCAGACAAAGCTCTATAAGGTAAGGAAGAAAATCAGTCTTAACTAAAAGCCTATCGAAGTCACTTACGGATCCGGATTCCATTCTTTTTGAGTGAACGAAGCGCAAGCTCCGCCCAGACCCGCTCAACGCTGCGCCCCCCCCCTCAGCAGCAACAAGGTGCTCCCAAGCGACCCTGGGGACCCAACCCAATGGAGCTCACTACCAAAATGACCCCTACCCATTCCTACCTATTCTCCATCCTTCTGACCTGGAAAGCCATTTCTCTACCCAGAGATCACTCCCCTGGCCTCCTGGTCTCGACTATTTAAAGTTCTGTCCAGTTCACCGAGACGCAGGCCATACCATCGAAGAGTGTCATACTTTGCGTGATGTCATCTATGACATGAATGATGAAAATCGTATCAATTGGAACGAAGTTAAGGCATACCTTAAAGCCGCCAATGTCACTGAAGCTATTGGGGATCTATACTAATCCAATGCCACAACATCAAGGGGGACAAGTCACCACTCAGGGACCTACACCGGTACAAACTAATCCAGGACCTTCTGCCAGCGCTAACACCATCCGAGCTTGCACTGCCGCTCGAAGAGAGATGCCTGTGAGACCCCCTCCAGTTCTGTAATTCGAAGGAGGTTCTGAGAATTTTAAACTCCGGAGTCACCCCCAGGAATCGAAGTTCCAAAAGCAGACGAAATCACTATGGAACCGGACCTCCTCGCTGCCGCTCAATTCATTACCAGGAAGAGGCAAATTCGCTTTTTTAGGAAGGGTGGGTTGAAAAGGTGAAGAAGGAAGAATGTATCCGAACGAATGCATCGGCAGAATATTACCCCCTTTTTTGAAATCCCCTCGTCACCTACTAGTGAGCCGGAAAGCTTAGGGGCTCCTCTCGTTCCTCTTCCCCCATTTGACAACCCTATCTCAGAATGTTCGGATGATTCTCTGGAACCCCCTTAACTAATAGATGCTTCAATACTAATACTAAATAAATAATGGGGTTGGGAAAAAGCAGAATAAAAGGATTTCACGGGCAGAAAGGCGAAGGGAAGTTCGGAAAAGCCTAGCAGACGGGACACCCCTTTCTATTAAGACCTCGGCATATTCCTTACCCCCCTACGAAACATTTACCCCTATTTTGAAGTGAAGAGGAAAGCTCCCAGGTTCCGAATCTTAAAGAAGTGCATGACCAGATTGGAAGCACCGAGGTTAATTCGCAATGGGCCAACTCACCCAGCCATGATGCATGACAGAAGAGAGCGAGCACAAAATGGAGTTTCCCTGTTGCACATTGAATCCCTAAGCAGATTAAGGGTGAGGTTCACGTCCGGAAAGAATCTTTTTCAAGACTTTCTCCCCTATGTTGAACTTTATCTATATTACCTTATTGTGGAATGCAAGGGAAAGCCTTCTCTGGTAGACCTGGACATGTTCCATGGCGTGAAGTCTCTTCTCATCTAATAGCTCTAATTTGTCCTAGGATGATGTTCGAAATCACGGCCAACACGGCTCGCTCCATACGCGACTTATGGGAAGATAGTTTCATTCATGCTCGAGGTGCAGGATACGCCTGAAAAAGACTGATTCTTCAACTTGGCTTAGAAAACTGGAACGAAAAAGAGCTGGAAGGATAAGAACTTTCCTCTCCTCGCACTGGGAAGGATTTTTCTTATATTCTCTTTCTTTATCGGACAGGTGTATGCTGGAGAAGAATGAAGCCTCTCCTCTAAAGGAAGTCGATAGACTGACTGTCTTGCTTTTATTTCTTCTTCTAATTTGGAAGGAAACTCGGATGAAAGAATAAAAGAGGATGACTTCAGATTTGAGGCCTTACGAGGGTTTAGAGACTAAAGACGATAGCGGCAGGATTAGGCTATTATTCTATTAAGGAAAAGTTCCTCTTCGAATAAGAAAGAGGATTGAGACGAGACTACGATCTCCGGTTGGACAAATTCGCCAAAGATAGGTAGCTCTGCTCTAGCTTACACTCCCAAGTCTACGATTCTGAAACCTTATTTAGGAGTGACAGAACCCGGTTTAATTTAAAAGGGGTCCTCTAGCAAGCCCTTTAAGATATAGAACTATAACTCAACAGAATTCTCCAGCCGTCCCGCTTTGGTAAAGGAATGTTACTCTGATTGGTAATGTTGGCGATGCCAAGCATGCTCAGGACGGATCTAGCGCTAAGAAAGTAGGAAGGACGTTTTCCAGCGATCTTGGGGCAGCCGTCGGCGTGGGTAGCTGTGTCACGCTAAGTAACTGATAGATTCTCTCTCAATGGGTTTTCCTTCCTCCCTATGGTGTTTCTTTGGCAAAGAGGTTTGTTTTTTCAAGAACGAGATATTGGTAGCTGATGGACTTAAGGGTTTGGAAGCTATTTCGTCTGAGGTTTTTGATCGATTTCCACTCCTAGCCCAGAAGAGAAGGGACTGAAGATAATTCTATGCTAATTAAGTAGTTTGTTATATCCAATTCTTAAAGAAAAGTATGTATTTGAAGTTTGGTAAGATCTTCCCTCTTGTGGAAGAGAGGAAGGCACTAAGACCCGCTAGAAGGACTCTAAGGGAAGAAAGAAAGCCGTCCTAGTGAGGTGCAATGCTGAAACTGTGATCGGTAAACAAACCCTACAGAAGTCGGAATGGGATACTTCACTAAGGAAGTAGCACCGGCGGTTAACTATACTAATCATAGGCATTCTGAGTTGCGTTTGGGTATGGAATGGATAGGCCCCAAGTGGCTGCCTCTCCTACTACCAATGTGTGTGGGCGGATCATCGCCCCTTCATTCTGGTTCTACTTCATTCGCTATTAACAAGACGGCACACGCAAGACAAAAGATGTCAAATCAGGCCCTTGAAAGGTGTAGATGAAGCCTTTTCCTTTTCTGCCGGAAAACACTTGAAGGATACGAGGCATAAGACTATGGATCGAACTTCTTAAGAGGGAACCGCTACTGCAGCCAATCCATTGAAAGGTGAAGGCAATGCTAAATGCAGATGCAGACCGATTGGGTTCTCCCTTTTTTTTGCTAGGGGGGTGATGTTACCAGGTTTTTCGCGAATGTGAGGTTCAAGTACTGCCATCCTTTGTTGGTCGAGTTCGCTGTGTAATTTCAACAATGCCATTCGAAACCGAAAAAAAAGGCCGTAGCTGCATCTTTCGAGAAAAAGAAAGAATAGGTGTCACGCCGATGATTAGGAGAAGGTATCTTATGGCTTAGGGAAGGGCGCTTCTGCCCAGATCTATGATTGATCTAGAATTCCCCGAGACGAGACGAACTGTCGATTCTCCGATAAATGTCAATGACTTAAACATGTTTCCGAGACTTCAACATACATGTTTGGCAGCGGCAAGGAGCGTTTTTGACTTCCTAACACGGATACCAAGACAGCTGAGCAGTGAGGAATAGGATCACTTTTCCTTTCAGTCTCGAAGCAAGCTGTGGTACAATCCCTCCTTCGCTCCGGCTCGTTCCGTTCCCGTGTAAAAGCTATACCTTTCGATTCCTATCCCGCAGTGAACGAAGTTCGCGATGGGTTAAGGGGCCGGGATCTGGGATTCGGTATAATAACTCCTCGTAATTCAGGCGAGTGGAGGAAAGTTAAGTTGACTGTTGGAGGAAAATGGGCGAGCCCTACTAGTACAATAGTCTACGGAACTAAAGGATCGGCTATTAAGAGACAAAATAGATTCGGCTCGTTGGCTCTATAGACTCACTCTCTTCAGAGAGGAGTTTACTACAAGTATGGCCTCGTTTAGCCTTGTCTTAAACGGTGGCTCCGTGGTCCCAAGTGCTCGTCTTTTTCACTTCTCCCTGGAACTGTTGATCCCTTCCGCTCCGTTCGTTCCGAACTCGCGAGCGGCATGTCAAGTCTCTTTTCTTTCAACTCCGCTCGGTGATCGCTCATGGCTAATATAGGTAGGTCCAGAGCTAGCTAGTGTTCAGAAGTAATTTAAGAGATTTAATATGGGTCCTATTAGAAGGCTATAGCCCCAAAGAGATAGAGATTCGCATTCGGGAAGGGAACCATAGCAGCTGATAAAGGCTGCTGGTGGAGCCGGAGAAGAACCGGGATAAGGGCTGGTAAGTACTAAAGCTGCTGGAGCGGCTGCCTTCGCCCACGAAGGAATCGGAATCTCGCTACTTCCCCTAACTTTCCTAGAGCAGGAGAGAGTGAATCTACAAGCAGGGAATCAAAAAAGTAAAAGAATAGGCATCGCGCAAGAGCAGACCTGATTTCACTAGTCTCAGGGCAGGAGTAGGCGGGATAGATGCCAATTCCAAAACCACATGCAAGCAAGGAAGGCAGCAGGATTGGCCCCAATTGAATCCATAGTAAAGAATCGGACATGGAATGCGCGGGAACTTATTCCACATGGGGAAGGCGAGAAGGGCTTGTTCTTGAATTAGATGGGGCATTAGCGGTCTTAGGTGATTTATCATTGCCCCCAGGAGAGGTACGAAAGTAGGGCTATTCAAAGCACAGTGAGGCAAAGCGAGTGAGAGGTATGCAATCCCCAGCTTGAAGTAAGCCAAGGAGGGACACGAAAGGATCATTAAAGTCGTGTTTTGCTAGGCAAAGGTATAGTCATTTTTTAACATATTGAGAGTTGCAAGGAACCTTCTACACTGTTGCTTTCTAGTTTTCATCCAGCCAATCTATCGATGTTTTGTTTTAGTCCCTGAAATGCGATCTTGATCTGCTTTTGAGGTAAAAAACAAAGTGATGATTGATTTCCATTGTTCGAGAGCTACCTTCCTGCTATGCTTTCTGTCTTGGGTCAAGTCAACCAAGTCATTCAATAGTCCAACAAGCTTTGCTGTCGCCGGGCACATAGAGAAGTCGTTCTGCTCTGTTCAGTATCATAAGTACTGGATGTTCCTGGAAGGGGTATGTCCTAAGGTATAAAGCTTTCCCTTCAGAAAGCTTTGAATCAAAAGGTGGTTGTTAGACTTCGCTCGGAAGCGTCTTTCTCAGTTTCCAATGAAAGTCTTACTTTCGCATGTAGTTAGCCTTCCGAACTTTGGTCTGTCGAGGGTTTCGGACTGTAAATGAATCTTTGACTCTAAAAATGAAAATCGAAAAGGGAAGCGGGGATTCATGGTCATTGACGGTTGATATCGAGAAGGCCTCGGATCCGGTGGGGTTTCATTCGGGACACCTTGTTTGAGATTTTTTTGCCTAGTCAGATGCTGGAGCTCATTATGATGTGTATTTCTACGAGTAGTATGCAGGTTTTTTGGAATGGAGAGGTGACAGATGCCTTTTTGCCGTCTCCCGGAGTTAGACAGGGATACCCTCTATTTATTACTATATCTATATTTCTTGGAAAGATTAGCTCATGATCTAGCGGTTCGACAAGGATTATGGAAGCCTATTCAGTTATCTAAGAATGGTCCCCAGCTTTATCATTTGTTTTTTGCGGATGACTTGCTCCTTTTCGCTAAAGCATGAATGGATCAAGTTCCGGTCATTAAAGCTTGCTTGGAGTCCTTTTGTGCGGTCAGAAAGTTAGTCTTGCTAAATCCAAGATCCATTTCTAAAAAAACCTCTCTGATGGTCTCTCTTGTGCAATCAGTAGAGGTTTCGGTTTCACCAAAACAAGGAACCGTCGGGAAGTTTCTTGGGGTCCCCGTCACTCCATGATCGAGTGACAAGAGCCACATACCATGATATTGTTAATCGAGTTCATGAGAGACTAAGTAGGTGGAAGACCAGCCAATTGTCGATGGCGGGGCGTACTACCTTGGCCCAATCGATAGTCACTGCCCTCCCAACGTATACAATGCAGACCGCAGCTCTTCCTTATACGGTTTGTGAAGAGATTGAAAAGCAAACCAGAGCTTTTCTTTTTGGATCAGGTGTAAAAAAGCCTCATTTGGTGCGTTGGGATAGGGCCTAAAAAAAACGGCGGTCTAGGTATTAGGAAAGCTAAGGAAAATAACGAGGCTCTTATCATGAAGCTAGGATGGGGTTTATTAACACAACCGGATAAACTCTGGGTGCAGATTTTGAAAGGAAAGTATGTTAAGGATAAGGGGCACCCTCCTGTGGTAATTACCAAACCGAATGCTTCCCCCTTATAGAAAAGTATGGCCTTTGGTTCTTCAAGGATGCAGATGGGTTATAGGTAACGGTAGGGTAGCGAGGTTTTGGCTTGACCCATGGGTGGAAAATAAAGGACCACTTATTCACAATAAATCAAGTTCACAAGGGTGCCGTGAATCTCTGTGTTGCTGCTTATTCATCAGAATGTGGCTGGAATTGGAGTGCGTTTCAGATGTTCCGTTCCTGCCTCATCATCTTTGTCTACTGATTGCTGGGATTAAGCCCCCGCATAACTTTGCGCCTAATGATCGCATCATCTGGGGTCAAGGGAACTTCACCACAAAGTCAGCGTATGCTATTTTTTCGGGGCAGGTTTGGGGCGGTGGGAGATAGTTTGGAAATGTCCCGGGCCCCAACGGATTCCAGCTTTCCTATGGCTGGTTTTGCATAATAACTTGTTAACGAATGTGAGTCGCAAATAACGACATATGACTTATGTTAGCTCTATATATGTATGCGCTTTAGCCCTTTTTTCGTAATTGAATATGGAAAGAGAAAGAGATTCGTCTTGCTTATGCGCTTCTTCATTGGCTTGAGTGTGTGGTATCTGCTTCTGACCGAACCGCTCTTTCTCTCACTCACTCTTCTCCTTTTTCAAGGAAGGGCGATTGTCTTAGTGTTCCGGGAAGAACGGAGATCCTGCGCTAAGAATAAGAAAAGAGAATACCCTATCTACCAAGATAAAGAGTACTCTCTCGTGCAAAATCCTTCCATTGGTCCCTTCGCTAAGAAAAGAAAAGAAAGAAGGAAGACTTTTCTTAAGCGTTCGTGCCCCATGCTCACTTCACTCACTAATTGCGTCAGTGAAGAAAGAAATCCAAACCTATAAGTTTCAGTGGGACAGAGACCTAAAGCCCCAAGTTACAATGAGAAAATCCCATTTCCATTTTTTTTGGGAGGCCACTCCTCTTTTCCAATTCCAAACAATTTAAGAAGCGCACCAGGACGCTTTCAAAGTTTCTTCGGGATACGCCAGTTGCCGATGTGTCTTTAATTTAAAAAGAAAGCAAAGAAGGAATTTTCGCATGAAAAAGAAAGTCTCACTCCTTCACCTTATACAGAACTTGTGTCAATTGATTCGAAATCAAAGTCAGCAAAGCAAGTTCAAACTACCTGCCCAGTCGAAAACCCTCTATATAAGAACACAGTTGATGCGAGCTGGTGAGAATCTAAAACAGCTTATGGACACGCACAATTTGAATCTCCCACCTGACTGGACATTTCCACAATTTACAACAGAAGTCATTGGGATCATTTTTTTTTTCGATTTTACAGGATCTTTCTTTACTTTATATGGTAGTGATTCTTTTCATCAAGCCTAAAATCTTCTCCATTTTCTTTCTTCAGGGGCAGGGGGTGGTTAGTCTAATCTCCGGTGGGGGATGCATTTCTGGTCGGGCGAACCGACCCCCGGATCCGCTTTTCTTGTTTATTTACAGCAGCGGCATTCTCCCTTTACTTTTACATCCATTTTTTGAATCATGGAATTCTCTCCCGAACTAACAACTCTATTAGAAAGTTGGATTCCAACTTTTACACGAATTTGAAAGTGGATGATAATGGATTTACATCACGATATCTTTTTCTTCCTCATTCTTTTTTTGGTTATTTTAGGTGTCTATCTACCTCTTTTTTTGTTTGCTCCGAAAATTCTACATGGATCGACCGGGCCATGGTTTGGTACCGATGGTTCTCCGGCTCCATGCGGGCCAGCCGAGCCCAGCGTTCCGAACAAGCCTACGAAAAAAAAATTCGTAGAGCTTATACCTTCTTCTCCAGAAAGACTGCCACCAGTATTGTAGAGGTATGGGTTTCTGTGGCAAGTATTGTTCGAGGGGCCGAGAGGACTTGGACTTTCTCGAAGCCGCACATGAGATCGCCAAAAACTCTTTTTTTTATGATGGCGCGGACCCTTAAAAAATAAGAAATAATCTGCTAAATCTGATTCGACAACATAGTAGTGAATCAAAATGGCAATCTGACCCGAATGCGCACTGGATCTTTGACTTACTCCGCCCAGGGGAGCTTTCGTTCGAAACAAGGTAGCCGTAAGGAACCCTATGGCTGGGGCTGGATTGAATCCTTCCCTTCCTTCTCTCTGGAACAATCGAGGGCACTGCCTTCCCTCAGCTTTCAGAGGTGGGGGCTGCATCAATCATCGCTCAGTGAGCTATTTTTTTTTTTGCCGCCAATAGCGATGCAAGGCGGGCACGCCAGGTAGACGCGCTAGGCGAAGGAGATGCATTTATGGTACTGGTAGTACTGTACAAGCTCTTAGGGAATAATCTCTTTCTTATTTCTGCCTTTCTTTCCCATGACGACTAAGAACGGGCAAATCAAAAATTTCACTTCGAATTTCGGACCTCAACATCCTGCTGCTCATGGTGTTTCACGATCAGTATTGGAAATGAACGGAGAAGTGGTGGAACGTGCGGATCCGCATATTGGATTACTCCAGTGCGGCACGAAGCCGCTGACGCCGAGTCGGCTCCTATGCCGCTAGCTATGCCCTGCTTGGTCCCCCGGCACGGTGGAGGTTCCGTAGCGCGGCATGAGCACCGGGCTAAGGGGCGGTTGAGCAACTCAAGCAAACCACCCTACCTTACTACAACATAGGGACATAAGGGAGAAGGTTGTGAAGGTGGCCTCGTTATCCACACCTCCGGTCGGATGAATGGAGGACCGACCGATCCGGGTTTTCATGAGCGTTGGCGGGTCCTGGAGTGCCTGTCAAGGGCGCTAGCGCATACCCCGGGGTGATCATCACCACCTGCACCTCACATCTCGGCACAGTGGAACGTGTAACCCGCCTACTGTCTCATTCAACTACATTTGTTCCTGTAATCTATAGCCTAACAGAACGCAGCAGCGATGGACAACCCGCCCATACATCCAGCGGGGAGGATGGCACTACTGGCCAAGACCGTCTGGCGAAAACGCCGCAGGCGCGAAGCGTGGTAGGCCTGCGCCGGGGGAGCATAGGGAGGAAAGGGAGCCCGGACGGTGGAAGAGCCAGGGGAGGCCGGGTCATTTGACGGAAATGGAAGGCTTTTCACCTAGAAGGCCCTATGAAGTAAAGGGAAGCGCATGAATTCTTGGAAAAAGAGGGAGCGAGCCTATATTATATAATTCTATATAAAATGTAATAAAGTCATTTCAATGAATAGATAGAGTCAAGGGTAGGACAGATAGCGCTGCCTACACGCGAATTACGAGGTCGAGCAGTCTCAATTTCACTACAGGATTTGCGAATGAATGCTGGGCTGGGTGGGCCACCTCGAATGGCGTGAGCCGCATGCGGGGAGACCCGCACGTACGGTTTTTAGGGGGATCGGGTCGAAAGACCGGCCGACGCCCACCCGACTAGAGGGACTGAGAAATTAATAGAGTACAAAACTTATCTTCAAGCTTTACCTTATTCTGATCGTTCAGAGGGCGATCGCGGAGTCACTGAATGAAGTCCTCCGTTTCTTTCGGAGGACCCGCAGCGAGGCAGAGATGACTAAGTGACATATGGAATATGGCGACGACAACAGCATGTCGTAGAAGGAGATAACAGGTGGAGCCAACGATCCACTAAAACTAACGTATCTACAACTACATCCCCGAGCGGCAGTCAAACGGAGGCGTGAATGCAAGATGCCAGCGGAATGATCGGCCGGACAGAGGCTAGGGCTGCTTCCTTCCCACCGCGTCCTTCCTTGTGTGTCGGAGATATAAAGCGAGTGCACCGGAACCGGAAAAGAACGGGAACTGGGTCGATCTATTCTATGGCGAAGCATCCGAAGCATAACTGCACACTCACACGATCTTTGCCGAGAGATAGGAGCATTCGGTGGAACCGGTGAACTACACTTGCTTCTGGATAGATGTGTGGGACAGAGGGCTCGTGGTACCTGCTGCCTACCCTTCCTTCTCTGCTTTTAGAACCGTGTGAACGGAGAGTGGGCAGAAGGGAAGGAGGTCCTCATACGGAGTCGCACACTTCCCAGAGCAGTGCGGGAGACTGGGGAATGGGTCGAGTAAACTCCCCGAAAAATAACAGACGAAGCTTTACTTAGATAGGGCTTTGATTGGTATTGATTTAATCTTTTTGATTGGAAAGGAGGGCGCCTGGGTATGTTATAGAAAAGGAAGGCAGAGGTAGTATATCGAATGGCGAAGAGAGGTGGCTCGGCAGGGAAGGAATGGGAAATCTCGTCAAGGATGACTTATTTGTTGGCGAAACGAAGGGCGCCTTCGGCTTAAGTGATTCTCTGAGCCGGTCTGGATTTCCAACGCCTCGGGAAACTGGTCGAGATAGATGACAGCGTCCTTTTCCTCTCTTCCTTACCGGTAGGGCAATCTTCTCTTATGGCCTTCACCTCCCGCCCGGCCCGGAAATAGAACCCAGCCCTCTTCTGATCCATTCATTTCTGAAAGCAGGGGATCCAGAGCCCCTTCTATTGCATAACCTAAAAAAGCTATAAGCAAAGTACCCAAGTGGTTGCGGAAACGAGACGCTTTGGTTACCGGCGAACGCTTCCAAAGGCGACCCCTTCGAGTTTCCGGCTGTTTCCTAGATTGAAGTAGCCTTTCGTCGCCCGAAAGAATATCAAAGAGCTCGGCCTACCTTTGGTAGGCCTTTGGTGCGCGGAGCCCGGTGACTAAGAAAGAAATTGGTTTGCGCTTGAATTGATGAGGTCGCAAAGAGGGAAGTAGGGCTCCTATTGAAATGAAACGCTTTCCCTCCCTCAAAAGGCGACCAGCTTTCAATACTAGTTGTTACGTTACACTGCCATTTTTCCAATATCATTGAATAGCATGGCCCGGGGCTAAGGTAACTCAAGTGGGAGAGCCGTGTTATGGGTGACCTTATTGCACGGTTCAGAGAGCACTTGTGTATGTGATGCAAGTGAACGTGTACGAAAAAGCTGTCGTAAAGTTTCGTTGTTCGTTCCGTCGTCGACCCTATCTATGTTTCTACGATGGCCCAAGAACACGCTTATTCTTCAGCCGTAGAGAAACTTTTGAATTGCGAGGTACCATTACGAGCTCAATATATACGAGTGTTATTCCGTGAAATAACTCGAATTTCAAATCATTCACTTGCTTTAA